>ENA-UOOK01000037-UOOK01000037.1-fermentation-metagenome-genome-assembly--contig:-NODE-37-length-125890-cov-13.816458_pt1 | contig 125890 bp, 107 predicted proteins | sample MGYA00245777_ERZ724023 | MGnify/ENA primary metagenome ERZ724023 (study PRJEB28704, sample SAMN03018312) | fermentation metagenome | biome: anthropogenic terrestrial biome; feature: soil... | reverse complement strand
GTCTGCAGCTGCTCGAGCTGCTTCTTGCGGTACATGAGGTCGTTCATCTGGTCGGGCGCCTTGTCCTCGAGCACGTTCTCCTCGCCGGTTGCGCTCGCGTCCATGAGGGCCATGCGGCCCTTCACGCGGCCCTCCAGCTGTATGTACTCGTCGAGGTCCACGTCAGGCCAGAAGTCCACCAGCTGTATCTGCTTGTTGGTGGAGCCCAGGCGGTCGATGCGGCCAAAGCGCTGGATGATGCGGACCGGGTTCCAGTGGATATCGTAGTTCACGAGGCAGTCGCAGTCCTGCAGGTTCTGGCCCTCGGAGATGCAGTCCGTCGCGAAGAGCACGTCCACCTCGCCGAGCGCGCGGTCCTCGACTGAGAGCTCCTTCGAGACGGGAGAGAAGTGACCGAGCAACTCTTCGAAGGTAGTCCGCGGGAGCTTCAGCGACCATGTGCGGTTACGGTCTCCCGTGACCTCGGCGCACTCGAGGCCGAGCTTCGCCTTAAGCTGCGGGGCCAGCTGCTCAAAGAGGTAGTCTGCCGTGTCGGCGAATGCCGTGAACACGAGCACCTTGCGGTTGCCCGGGTTGTAGGGGTTGCGGACCTTCTCCTCGATGAAGGAGCGGAGCTTGGCGAGTTTGGCGTCGCGCGCAGGGGTGACCCGCTCCGCGTAGTCGAGCAGCTCGCGCAGCTTCTTGATGTCGTAGTCGAGGTCATCCGCGAGGCTCAGGGCGTCCACGTCGCGGAGGTCAACGTGGACCCTGCCGCCGGCTGCGAACTCCTCTGCGTCATCGTCGTCGTCGAACTCGGCGGCCTCCGAGACGTCGTAGGCCGCGCCGGGGTCGAGGTCGCCGAGCTGTCTGCGGAGCGCCTCGCAGCCCTCGAGGATGCGGGAGAGCGTGATCCTGAAGCTGTTGACGGAGGACTCCATGCGCTTGAGCACGTTCACGCGCATGAGGTTCGCCACGGCCGTGGTGCGGTGGACCTGGCTCTGGAAGTCCTTGCCCCAGGTGTTGCCGTAGCGGGCCTCGTACTTCGCCTGCGCGTCCGTGCGCACGTAGCCGAGCAGCTGGTACTGCGCGAAGGTCAACCTTGCGATCTCGTCGTTGAGGACGCCCATGGGCGGCAGCTCGCCCTCGGAGTCGATGGGCTCCTTGAACGAGAGCGGCTTGCGCCTCGTAGGGAAGCTTCCGCTCGACGCGCCGTAGTACTTCACGATGTGCTTACGGCTGCGGGCGATCGTGAGCACGTCGAGCAGCTTGAAGTAGTCGGGGTTCACCATGGCGGCGAAGCTCTCCGTGGTACGGTCGGAGTCCGAAAGCTTACTCCACTCGCTAAAGCGCTGCTGCGCGAGGCGCGTCACGTGCGTGATGGACTCGATGCCGTCGGTCTCGGCAAGGTACGAGTCGTCTCCTTCGGTGATAAGCTCGATCTGGTTTCTGAGGTCGAGGAGCCTGTTGTTGACGGGAGTCGCGGAGAGCATCAGCACTTTGGTGCGCACGCCGGACTTGATCACGTCCTCGATGAGGCGCGTGTAGCGGTCCTTTTTGTCGGCATCGGTGCTCTTGTTGCGAAAGTTGTGGCTTTCGTCGATGACGAGGAGGTCGTAGTTCCCCCACCTCAGGTGCTCCAGGTCCACGTCGCCGCTCATCCCGCGGTACCGGGAGAGGTCCGTGTGGTTGAGCACCGTGTAGGCGAAGCGGTCCTCGGCGAGCGGGTTCCTGTCATCGTTGTCCCGCGTGTAGAGGGCCCAGTTCTCACGCAGACGCTTCGGGCACAGGACGAGCACGCGGGCGTTGCGCTCCTCGTAGTACTTGATGACCGCGAGCGCCTCGAAGGTCTTGCCCAGCCCCACCGAGTCGGCGATGATGCAGCCCTTGTACTTCTCGAGCTTACGGATGGCGCCCACGACGGCGTCCCTCTGGAAGTCGTAGAGCTTGTTCCAGACCACGGACTGCTCGAATTTGAGGCCCGGCCTGATGGGGTCCTCCTGGTCCTCCATGTAGTCGCGGAACAGGTGGTAGAGCGTGAGGAAGTACACGAGTTCAGGCGGGTTCTCCCGGTAGAGCGTCTCGAGCTGGTCTATGACCGCTCCGGTCACGTCCTCCACAAGCTGCTGGTTTTCCCAGACACCGTCGAACATCGCCTTGAGGCCGGCGGCCTCGGCGCTCGACTGGAAGTGGCTGATGCCGGTGACGACACCTGCGCGCCGCTCGTAGCCCAAGCCCTCCAGGGTGAAGGCGTTTGCTGCTGACCCCATGAACGACTCGTCCTCGTCGCGGGGGTTCTCCACGACGTAGCTCCCAGAAGTCGCAATCATCCCGGGCTTTCGCGCGGTCCTGAACCTTGCATGCTCCCGCGCCCACTCCGCGCACTCGCGTGCAAGGGCTCTCTGGTTGATGTTGTTCGAAAGCATGAGCTCGAGCCCCGTGCCGGCCACGCCGATCTCCCGCGCGCGGTGCTGGATCTCCCACTCGCGCGGCTCCTTCTCGGACTGCATGCGCTTGAGGAACGTTGGTTGGTCAAAGACGAAGCGGAATTCCCTGACCTTCGAGAGTTCCTCTTTGAGTTCACCGTAGGCGAAGATGGTAAAGTAGGAGGCGATGATGGATAGCCTCGCGTCTTCGCCGATGGCGTCCTTGAGCGCATCCCCAAGCCGCTGGCGGCCGGTGTTGTCCAAGTACTCCAACGGCTATCTCTCCTTTGACAGGTTCTCGATGAGGCACATCTTCACATAGGCGGTGAGGCTGAGCCCCTTGAGCTCCGCTGCCTCCTTGGCTGCGTCACGGAGGTTACGCGGAATCCGCATGGTGACCGGGACGTTCTCCGAGCCAACGAGAAACGCCTGGATCTCGGTCGGGGTGGCGCCGGAGTCGACGAGCTCTGAGTACTTCATTGGGGCTCTCCTTGAATGCTGCGTGCAGTACAAGTGCAGTTCATTCTAGCAGAGTTCTTGCAGGTTTCTAGCAGATGTCATTCACAGAATCGGCTATTGACACCATCAAAGTTTGAAAGAAGCCCTCGATTAAATCTCCCCCAGCTTCTCTCCATGTTCGCTCGTAACTTCGTGTCTACGGTAGAGTAGCTCTCCATTTATTGGAATCAGCTGTCGGCATAACTCTTATTGTCATTCGACGGTATTATGCATATGACTGTAGAAAGAGACAGAAGAGGCAGCAATACAACGTTTCGCAGTTATGAAATAGCTACCAGGTAACAAAAAAGGTCAGAGGATTAAGCCTCTGACCTACGATTTCGTGGTCGGGTGGACTGGATTCGAACCAGCGACCCCTTGACCCCCAGTCAAGTGCGCTACCAAACTGCGCCACCACCCGAATTGCGTCTATTGACGCAAGAAAGTAATCTACCACTAGAACACACATACTTCAAGGAATAGTGAGAAAAGGAAGCCTATGCCTGATGCAGGCTTTTTCCAAAGGGTATACAACATAGTCAAACGTATACCAAAAGGACGCGTCGCTACCTATGGACAGATCGCTCGCATGGTTGGACAACCTCATGCTGCTCGCTTCGTAGGTTATGCCTTGCATGCCAATCCAGATCCCAAGACCATCCCTTGCCATCGCGTAGTCTTTCGCGACGGCTCACTTGCATCTGGCTTTGCCTTTGGAGGACCAGATGAACAGGCCAGACGACTTAAGGCCGAAGGAATTGCATTTCTTCCCGATGGACGGGTTGATATGGACAGCTACAGCTGGGAAGATTAGCCGCCTAGACCATAAAACTATCTTGGCCTAACAGGCCTATTTACAACACGATGAACAAACGCCTCATTTGTTTTTCATGCCTTCCGATCGAATTGGGATTCGTACAGCTCGTAATAAAAGCCCTTCGCCGCAAGCAATTCTTGATGGGTCCCTCTCTCCACGATCTGACCATTACGCATCACGAGGATGCAGTCGGCCGCCTGTATCGTCGAGAGGCGGTGCGCTACCACAAGCGAGGTTCTTCCACCCATCATGCGGTCGAATGCGCTTTGCACTAGCACCTCAGTACGCGTATCAATCGAGCTTGTCGCCTCATCGAGCAAAAGCATCGGCGGATCTGCAAGCATGACGCGAGCGATACACAGAAGCTGTCGCTGACCGGATGAAAGGGAGCCGCCGTCCTCGGAGATCACGGTGTTGTAGCTCTGTGGGAGCTGCCGTATGAACTCGTCAGCATGGGCGCGCTTAGCCGCATCAATCACTTCTTGGAGCGTTGCCTCCGGACGCCCGTAGGCGATGTTGTCGCGCACTGTTCCCTCAAAAAGCCAGCTGTCTTGCAACACCATGCCAAAGGCAGCACGCAGACTCTGGCGCTTGAGACTGCGGGCGTCATGACCATCAACGAAGATCTTGCCCGCGTCAAGATCATAAAATCGCAGCAAGAGGTTGATCAGCGTCGTCTTGCCGCAACCTGTGGGTCCAACCAAAGCGAGCCTATCCCCAGGATTCGCGTGAAAGCAGATGTCGCGCAGAAGCGGCCTTCTCTTGTCGTAGGAGAAGTAGACGTGGGAGAAGTCAAGCGACCCCTGCGGCTTTGTCAGGTCCTCGGCGCCAGCCGCGTCAGGCCTGTCGTCTTGCACATCGAGAAGGGTAAACACGCGCCGCGCAGAAGCGAAGGCTGTCTGTACCTGCGTTACAACGGAGGAAATCTGGTTGAAGGGCACCATGTACTGGTTCGCATAGGAAAGGAAGCTCTGCACCTGTCCCACCGTGAGCGCGGAAGGCCAGCCGGTGATCACCCCACAGATACCCACGATGGCCACCACCGCATACACAAGGCCGTTCACGAGCCGCGTGGAGGGATTGGACAGCGAGCTCACGAACTGCGCTCGCCTGCCCACCCCGTAGAGCTCCTCGTTGATCTCGTCAAAGCCAGCCTCGCTTTTTGCTGCATGCGCAAACGCGCTGACGAGCCGCTGGTTCGAGATCATCTCTTCCGCGTAGCCGCCGAGGCGCCCTTGGAGCTGCTGTTGGGAGGCGAAGCTCTCCGCTGAGAAATGCGCGATCGCCCAAGCGGCCAAAAGCGAAAGCGGCGTCAGCGCAACCACGACGAGCGCGACGGGAACCGACAAGGAAAACATGAAGCAGAGCGTGCCGAAGATCATGACGACGCCCGACAGCAGCTGCGTCAGCCCTTGCAGCACACCGTCGCCGACCTGGTCGACGTCATTGACCACGCGCGACAGGAGGTCCCCGTGGGAGTGGGCGTCGATGAAGGACAGCGGTAAGCTCTGCAGCTTCTCATAGGCCTCGATGCGCAGGTCGCGCACTGTATTGTAGGCAAGACGGTTCGTGAGCGCCGTCGCAAGCCACTGAGAGGCCGCAGCGCCTATCGTCACGAGCGTGAGGCGCACGAGTAAAGGATAGAGCCCGAGGAAGTCGACCTGCCCTTGGTAGACCATCAGGTCTATGCCCGACCCAATGATGATCGGCACGTAGAGCTGCAGCACCACCGTCACGACCTGGCATAGCAGGGCAAGCGCAAGCAACGCGCGATACGGGCGTACATAGGGCAGAAGCCTCTGTAAGACCGCGCGGGCAGATGTACGCTCGTCGCCCAAAGGCCCACCGCTGCCAGGGCCACCAAAATCTCCGCGCACAGAGGCCATCGCATTGGAGGCAGAACCAACCGCCGCATAGGGGTTTGCCATCAGATGTCCCCTCCTCTTGCGCCCGCAAGCGGCACTTCGTCGCGGCCAAGCTCCTCAGGCCGTAGTTGGGTTAGGCAGATCTCCCGGTAGAGCGGACAGCCGTCCAGCAGCTCGCGGTGCGTTCCGAGCCCGATAGCCGCGCCGTGGTCGAGGACCAGCACAAGATCGGCATCCATCACGGCCGACACCCTCTGGGATATCACGACCGAGCTCACAGCCGGCCGCAGCGAGCGCAGCGCGTGGCGCAGGGCCGCGTCTGTCGCGAAGTCAAGCGCCGAAGCGGCATCATCGAGCACCACGAGCTGCGGGGAGCCGACGAGGGCCCGAGCAATCGTGAGGCGCTGGCGCTGCCCGCCGGAGAAGTTCTTCCCGCCTGCCTCGACGACAGCGTCGAGGCCTCCTGGCTTCTTCCGCACGAAGTCCGCCGCCTGGGCGAGCTCGAGGGCCTGCCAGAGCGCGTCGTCGGAGGCTCCCCCATCGCGCCACAGCAGGTTCGAGCGAATGGTCCCTGTCACAAGGGATGCCTGCTGGGGCACAATCGACACCACCTGGCGCAGGGCGGCAAGCGGCCAGTCGCGCACGTCTTGGCCGCATACGGCCACGCTTCCGCTGCGGACGTCGTACAGGCGCAGTACAAGACCTGCCAGCGTCGACTTGCCCGAGCCCGTGCCGCCGATGATCCCAAGTTCATGGCCTGCCGGAAGCGCAAAGCTGACCTCGTGCAGCGCGTCGGCAGATGAGCCCGCATAGGCAAAGCAGACATGGTCGAAGACAAGCGCCTGAGAGCTGGCGGCAGCATCTTCTTGCGGAGCCACTGCGCCCGGCTTCTCTGTCACGGCTGGCTTTGCATCAAGCACCTCAACGATGCGCTGAGCCGAAGCCGAGGCACGCGTGAAGATCACGACGAGGTTGGCGACATAGACCACCGACTGCAGCGTCTGGATCATGTAGTTCACGAAGGCGACGATCTCGCCTTGGCTCATGAGACCCGCGTCGACCTGCCTGCCGCCTGCCCACAGGATCGCGACAATGCCGAGGTTCATCACCAGAAACGTCGACGGAGAAAGCCAAGCGGACAAGTTGCTTACCGCGATGGCAGTGTCCGTCTGGTCGACGGCAACCTCATGGAAGCGTGCCTTCTCGGCGTCCTCACGGCGGAAGGAGCGGATCACGCGAGCGCCTGAGAGGCCCTCCCTCGCGATGCGCGATATGCGGTCAAGCTTGCCCTGCATCGTCTGGAAGAAGGGCACGGAGCGGCTCATGACATACCAGAACACAAGTCCTATGAGCGGCGTGCACACCAGGAAGATGAGCCCCAGCCTCAGGTTCAGCATCAGGGCCGCGACCATCGAGCCCACGGCGAGGAGCGGCCAGCGAACCAGCTGCCGTATAGCCAGCGCGACGGCGACCTGGATCTGGTTCACGTCGTTGGTGACGCGCGTGACAAGCGACGCCGTGCCGAACTCGTCGACCTCTGCCGCCCCAAAGGAGCTGACATGATGAAAGAGCGCGCGGCGCAGGTCCGTGCCCATGCCTTGGGATATCAGTGCGGCCATCTTCTGGCAGACGAGCGTGAAGGCGTATCCGACGAGCGAAAGCGCTATTAGCACAGCGCCCATCCTGATGACGTAGCCCGCGTCATGCGTCCCGACGCCGATGTCGATCATGCGCGCGACGATCACCGGGGCGATGAGATTGAAAACGACTTCGAGCGCCTTGGTGATGACGCCGATCGCGCAACGGCCTCCATAGCCCTTGCCGAACCTCTTGATTAGCTCTAGCACAGGCGCCTCCCGCTCGGGGCTGCCACGTCGCCTCGGAGCCTCATCCGAGGCCTAGGCGGTCCGCGAGATCGATCCACTCGTCCTCGAGCTTCTCCACCTCTTTGCGTGCGTCGTCGATCTGCTGCTGTAGCTTCGTGAGGCCGGCGTAGTCGGTGGGGTCGTGCGCGGCCATGTCAGCCTTCAGCTGCTTGGGCACTGCGCGCTGCTTGGCAAGCTTGCGCTCAACGGCATCGAAGCGCCGTTTGAGCTCATGGCGCTCCTTGTTGGTGAGGCTCTGCTCTCCATCCTTGGGCTGCTCAGGGCTGCCTGCGGGGCTGGGTGCTGCCTTCTTCTCCTGGCGCGCCTGCTCGTCCAAAAGCCCGAGGTACTCATCGATCCCGCCTGGGCAGTGGCGCAGCTGGCCGTGGATGATCGCATACTGGTCGTCGGTCACGCGCTCCATCAGGTAGCGGTCGTGCGTGACGAGGATCAGCGTCCCGGGCCACTCGTCCAACAGGCCCTCCATAACCGCGAGCATGTCCGTGTCGAGGTCATTGCCCGGCTCGTCGAGCACGAGCACGTTGGGCTGCTGGAGCAGCACGCTGAGCAGTGCCAGACGGCGGCGCTGGCCCCCGGAGAGGTCGCCAATATAGCTGGGAAGGTCCGCCCGGCCAAAGCCCAGCCGCTCGGCGAGCTGCGTGGGGCTCTGGGGCTTGCCGTCGACGTAGTAGGTCTGCCGGAAGCTGGCAAGTAGCTCCTCAAGCCGCTCCGAGTTGTGCTGAGAGAGGCCCTCGAGTTGCTGCGACATGATGCCGAAGCGCACCGTCTTGCCGATCTTGACAAAGCCGGCCGTTGGGCGCAGGCGTCCGCACATGACCTTCAGCAGGCTGGATTTACCGGCGCCGTTTTCCCCGAGGACGCCGACGCGGTCCCCTGGGCCGATGATCCAATTGATATTCGAGAGCACCTGGTTGCTGCCGAAGGACACGCTAACGCCCTTCAGCTCTATAACCTGCTTTCCGAGGCGCGCCACAGCGAGGCGCTTGAGCTCGACGCTGTCGCGCAGCGGCGGATCGTCCGCAAGCAGCGCCCGGGCGGCATCGATACGGAACTTCGGCTTGCTGGAGCGCGCCTTCGCCCCATGCGAAAGCCAGTTGAGCTCTTTGCGCAAGATGTTCTGCCTGCGCTCTTCTGTCGCCGCGGCTTGGCGCTCGCGCTCCACGCGCTGCTGCACATAGGCTGAGTAGCCGCCCTCGAAGGGTTCGATCGTGCCGTCGTGCACCTCCCACATGTGCTCGCAGACCTCGTCGAGAAACCAGCGGTCGTGCGTGACGACGAGCAGCGCTCCCTCGCCTTCGGGCCAGCGTCCCCTCAGGTGCTCTGCGAGCCAGCGAATCGCATACATGTCAAGGTGGTTGGTCGGCTCGTCCATCAACAGGACGTCACAGGGGCGAACGAGCACGCGTGCGAGGTCCACGCGCCGGCGCTGCCCACCAGAGAGATCGCCTACGCGAGCCTGACCATCAACGTCGCTCAGAAGCGCCTCGAGGACCGAGCGAACCTTCGGGTCTGCCGCCCAGATGTACTCAGGCGTTGAGCCCATCACGGCCGTGATGGCGCTGTCATCGTCGCGCAATGCGTCTTGCTGGGTCAGAAGCCCCACCGATATGTTGTTGCGCCATGTCACGAGGCCGCTATCCGGCGTGAGCTCATGCGAGAGTATGGACAGGAGCGTCGATTTACCGTCGCCGTTGCGGCCGACGATCCCGATGCGCTCCCCTTCGTTGATCGCGATGGTCTCGTCTTTGAGCACGAGCTTTCCCGGCCACTCGTGGCCGACGTGCTCGCAGCCTATCAGGACTCCCATCTAGCTTTGGCCCCCGTCCGACGGCGAGACGGCAGGCATCAGCACGGTCTTCTCGAGGCCGCCGGTCTGCTCTAGCTCCTCAGGCGCCTCCTCGGCAGACGGCGAATTGCTCTTTGCGCTCACGCCAAGGATGCTCGGATGGCCAAGCATATCCACAATGCGGTTGAGCAGCTCGTTTGCGACTTGTCGCTTCGGAAGCGTGTCCATGGGGTCGACGAGGTTCTCAGAGACGAACGTCACGCGATCGGTGTCAGATCCAAACGTGGAGTCCGTGCGTGAGACGTCGTTGGCAACGATCATGTCACAGCCTTTCGAGGCGAGCTTCCTGCGGGCATTGGCGACGAGGTCCTCTGTCTCGGCCGCAAAGCCCACGACGATGCGGCTACCTTTCTTCTCGCACAGCTCGCCCAAGATGTCAGTGGTCTCAACCAGCTTGATGGAAGTGAGGTGCTCGCGGTCCTTCTTGAGCTTGTGGTCCACGACGGGATGGACGGGAGTGTAGTCTGCCACAGCCGCGGCGCAGATGGCTACATCCGCGTCCTCAAAGGCCGCAAGCGCGGCCTCGCGCATCTGGGCAGCGGAGATGACGTCGACGCGCTTGGCCCCGACAGGGGTTGGCTGGCCGCACGGACCGGCTACGAGCGTCACCTCGGCCCCGCGGGCGAGCGCCGCGGACGCTATCGCAAAGCCCATCTTTCCACTCGAGGCGTTGGAGATGTAGCGAACCGGGTCTATCGCCTCGTGCGTGGGACCTGCCGTCACGAGGATGCGCACCCCCATGAGGTCCTGGGTCACCGGGGCGGCGGGGGCGAGCAGGTTGCCCCCCAGCGCATCGACGGCGGCGCTTTCCGCCAAGAGGTCGAGGGCCTCCTCCACGATCTGCGCCACACTGGCAAGCTTGCCGGTGCCCACGTCCCCGCAGGCAAGGCGCCCATGCTCGGGTCCGACGAAATGCGCGCCGCGCGACTGGAGCAGCTGCACGTTGGATTGCGTGGCAGCAGACTCCCACATGTTGACGTTCATGGCAGGGGCCACAAGCAGCGCCGTCGCACGCGGCAGGGCGCTTATCGTCGACGTCGCGGCATCGTCCGCAATACCTGCGGCGATCTTGGCAATGACGTTGGCCGTCGCGGGGACGACGATGGCAAGGTCTGCCCATTTGGCCCACTCCACATGGGGGATGGGGTCTGTCTCATCGTCAAAGAGCCCCGTCAGCACACGATGCTCAGATAGCGCAGCGAAGGTGGTGGTGCCAACGAAGCGACGCGCTTCGTCGCTCATGCACACGCGTACGACGCAGCCGGCATTTTGCAGCCCGCGAAGCACCTCGCAGGCCTTATAGGCCGCAATGCCGCCTGTGACGACAAGGAGCACGTGGTTTTCCGTCTGCTGCTGATCTGCACTCATGAAAGGACCTCCCTTGTGACAAGGATGCGATGGCAATAGGGGCACTCGGTTATCTCAGGCTCTCGCTTGAGGTCGCCAAAGTCAGCAGGTTGCAGCTTGACGCAACAGATTGACGGGACGTTGCCCTTCAGGCTCTCCACGGCAAGCCCACCGAAGCGTTTGCTGGCCTTCTTGTAGCGGTCCATGACCTCTGGGGTGATCTCGGCAGCCACGCCAGCGCGCTCCGTCTCGAGCTTTCGCACCTCCGCGCGCAGATCCGTGCTCGCCTGCTCGAACGACGTCTGCTGGGCCTTCTTCTCGACTTGGAGCCTCCGACGCAGCTCCTGGGCATTCTTTTCGGCCTTCTCTATCTTCTCGAGTTCCGCGGCCTGCTCCATGTAGGAGTGCTCAAGCTTCTCCTGCTGCTTGGCCAGGGCTGAAAGATGTGCCTCGAGGTCACGCGTCTCGCGGAAGCCCTGCTGACGCTCGAGCGCCTCAGCCTGGACAGCCTTGGTTTTCGTGACGACCTCCTGGTGGCGGCGCTCATTGTCCTCCAGCTCCATCTGGGCGTCTTTGCGCTGTCCGCAGATGAGCGTGAGCTGCGTCGCCAGCTTATGGTCAGCGCGCGCGATTGCGAAGAGCTTGATCTGTTGGGGCATCTTGGCCAGCGTGGTACGCAGGCGCATGAGCTGAACATCGATATCCTGCAGTCGAAGCAGTGCCTCTGGCTCAGACATATGGACTCCTTCGGACAAAAGGTAAAAGGTTTATGAGGGCGGAACGATCAGTGCCTCCGACGCTTGACATCAGACAACAATACGTCAGCAAATCGCTCGAGGTCGTCAGGATCGATGCGCTCGTCAAACGAGATGCGAAGGGAGCCGAGGGCAAGGTTGCGTGGGATGCCCATCGCAAGTAGGACATGGCTGGCGTCAAGCGAGCCTGACGAACAGGCGGATCCTGCCGAAACTTCGAAACCCGCTTGGTCAAGATCAAGAATAAGCGTTTCAGAGTCCACGCCCTCTGCCATTACAGAAACTAATCCCGGTAGCCTTTGCGCGCCCATCGTCGCGCTCGTGGTTGGAACGATGTGGGTCCCCTCCGCACAGAGCCTGTCATAGAGCCGCTGCGAGAAAGATGACACCAGCTTGCGGCGCTCCTCGAGATGATCTGTGCAATCCCGGGCGGCGGCGGCAAAGGCGAGCGCGTCACGAACGGCCTGCGTGCCGGGACGGCGGCCCTGTTCTTGTCCGCCGCCGAAGCTCTGGGCGCGAAAGGGCGTCCGGCCCCGTATCGCAAGAACGCCGATGCCGACTGGCCCCCCTATCTTATGGGCCGCTATGCTGACGGCGTCAACATCGTCGAGCGCGAGCGGGATGCGACCGAAGGCCTGCACGGCGTCCGTGTGCATGAGCGCGCCGGCCGCGTGAGCTATCTGCGCAATCTGTGCGATGGGCTGAACGACGCCGGTCTCGTTGTTCGCGGCCATGACCGAGACGAGCGCTGTAGTGTCGTCTACGAAAGAAGACACCGCCTCGGCCGTGACGACCCCGTCGCGGTTTGGGCGCGCCAAGTGCACGTCGAATCCACGGTCCCGCAATGCTCCCACGACGTCGAGCTCCGAGTCATGCTCTATGGCTGAGAGCACGACGCTCGTGCGCCGCCGGTCCTTTGCCCGCGCCCCCTCCGCGATGCCGAACAGGGCAAGGTTGTTGGACTCCGTACCTCCGGAGGTGAACGTCACGTCCGCAGGGCGAAAGCCACCCCCTAGGCACGACGCAAGCTCGCGCCGCGTGCCGTTGAGGGAAGCGGCTGCCGTGCGTCCTAAGGTATGGAGCGAGTTCGGATTTGCGCCGGCGATCGAGGACTGCTCATAGGCCCTCTCTGCCTCAAGAGCTGGCTCGCTCATGGGCGCTGAGGCCGCACAATCAAGATATATGTATCGAGTACTCATCTTAGGCCTGCACCTGCTGACCGCGCATGCCGGCTTTGCGCAATTGCCCTATGGCTGCCGGACGATCCTTCGCGCCGAAAATAGCGCTCCCTGCAACAAGCGTGTCGGCCCCTGCGGCCACCACCTCGTGAGCGTTCATCGTTGATATGCCTCCATCGACCTCAATGCGCGGATTGACACCATGCTCTGCGCATAGCCGCCTCAACCTGCGTATCTTCTTATAGCTTGACTCAATAAAGCGCTGCCCGCCAAAGCCGGGGTTGACACTCATGACCAACACCATGTCAAGATCCTCAATTATCGCGTCGAGCGCCAAGGGCGACGTTGCGGGATTGAGCGCAACGCATGCCTTCGCCCCTGCGTCATGGATCTGGCTCACAAGCCTGTGGGCGTGCGTCTGGGCCTCCCAATGAAAGCCGAGCACGTCGGCGCCCGCATTCAAATAGGCAGTCGCCACCTCCTCAGGGTTGTCAACCATCAGGTGCACGTCGCAGGGCAGGCAGGTAGAGCGCTTCAGCTGGCGCAAGATCCCCGGCCCAAAGGTGAGATTGGGGACGAAGTGCCCGTCCATAACATCGAAGTGCACATAGTCGGCACTTGACACGCTGGCGAGCTCGTCGCCCAGATGCATGAAATCCGCCGAAAGGATGGACGGCGCCACATAGAGCTCATGTCGTTTCATCTCGTTACCCTTCAGTCCTCCACCTCAATAGAACTCCTTGCGAGGAACGCGTCCCAGCAGGCTTTCGATGGCTGCAGCGACAGGCGCTCCCTCATACAGAATAGCGTGCACAGCCGCCGTGATGGGGCATTCGACATGAAGACTATGCGCGAGCTGAAGCGCAGAACGCGCAGCCCTCGCACCTTCGACGACCATATGGGTGCGTGCCTCATAGGCCTCAACGTCCTCGCCGCTCACGAAAGCCACGCCGAAGCTACGGTTACGAGAGTGCGGGGACGTGCAGGTGGCCACAAGGTCGCCCATGCCCGCAAGCCCCATGCACGTTATCGGCTGGCCGCCGCAGGCTGCTGAGATGCGGCCGATCTCAGCAAGGCCGCGCGTCATCAGCACGGCCAGCGTGTTGTCGCCAAACCCAAGACCGACGGCAACGCCGCAGGCGATGGCTATCACATTTTTCACGGCTCCGCAGACTTCCACGCCTGTGAGGTCTTCGCTCACATAGACGCGAAAGGACGGGTTGACGAAGAGGCGCTGAAAGAAGGCTGCAATCTCAGGCGTCAAAGACGCAACGACGGAGGCCGAGATCATGCCCTGACAGACCTCTTCGGCGTGGTTCGGCCCGGAAAGCACCGCCACGCGCCGTTTTCCTCCGACCTCCTCTGCTACGACGTCGGCCATGAAGTCGTGCGTGTCGGGCTCAATCCCCTTTGTCAGTATCAGCACGGGGACATCAGCTGACAGCAGGCTGGCCATGCTGCGCGCCACGCCGCGCAGATAGTTCGACGGAACGGCGAGGACGACCGCCTCGGCGTCAGCAAGCACATATGCCATGTCACAGGAGGCGCACACGCCAGACGGCAGCTCATAGTCGACGAGGTGACGGGGATTTCTGTGGCTGGCGTTGATGGCCGAGGCCACGCCTTCAGAGCGCGCCCACAAGGTGACCTTGTTATCATTGGATGCGAGCAGGCCTGAGGCGGCTGTGCCCCAAGAGCTGGTACCAATTACTGCTACCCTCTTCACGACAAAGCACCTCCCCCGCTTCCTGTATCAGACTTCTTATCCGTTGGGCCCTGACCCCGCGAGCCATCATGGTGGAAGGCGAACTTTTGCTCACGCCCGTGCAGGAGCTTGGTGATGTTTTCTCTATGCGCCCAAGCTACGACGCAGGTCACAACCACCAGGGGCGGGATAGAAGCAGGCGTGAAGCCAAGGACGAGTCCCCAGAGGGGCACGGAGATGTCTGCTGCAACCGACCCCGCCGACACGTAGCGGCTCGGCACGGCGAATGCGATGAAGACAGCAAGCAGCCCGAGCGCGAGAGGCCAAGCGAGGCCGAGCCCCGCGCCAAAGCCGACGGCTATCCCCTTTCCCCCATGGAAGCGCAGGTAGGGAGAGAAGACATGCCCGCAGATGCAGGCAAGGTACAACAGCGCCGTAACCCAGCCGAACGAGGTCTGCGGCCTGGTCATGGAGAAGTCGCCGCCAAAGCACAGGGCCGCTACGAGCTCACGGCAGGCCATCATGCTGAAGAAGCCCTTAAGTGCGTCGCAGGCCAAGGTCTCGCCGGCAGCTGAGGCTCCCACCGCACGGCCCACGTTGGTCGTTCCAATGTTTCCCGAGCCGACACTGCGGACGTCGATGTCCTTCGCGCGGGCTATGAGCAGGCCGAAGGGAATGCCGCACACGAAGTAGCAGACAAGCATACCCACAAGGAGAGAGACGATCAACAAGCTCATGCTACCCAGCCTTCCGACGGAACTTCAGGCGTATCGGTGTGCCGTCAAGCGGCAGCTGCTCGCGCAGGCGCCGCTCTATGAAACGCTCATAGCTGTCATCTACAAGGTCGGGGGCGTTGCACCAGAGGCTGAAGACAGGCGGCTTGCTTCCCGTCTGGGTGGCGTAGTGCACTTTGAGGCGCCTGCCCTTGTCGGAGACGGTATGGCCGCTTTCCCGTATTTGTTCGAGCACGCGATTTAGGTCCGAGGTTTTTATCTGGACGGCACGCGCCTTGGCAGCCTGCACCGCTGTGTCAAGGACCTTCCCGCAAGCACGGCCCGTCAAGGCGGAGATGTTGACAACCGGCGCCCAAGTGACAAAGGCCAGGCGCGCCGTCAGGCTCGAGACCACCATGTCCCTCTTCACGTCACTGTCAATGAGGTCCCACTTGTTGAGGCAGACAACAAGTGCGCAGCCGCGCTCTATCGCCAGAGCCGCCAGTTTCTGGTCCTGCTCCGTCACGCCCATGCTTGCATCAACCACAAGCAGGCAGACGTCGGCGCGGTCCATGGCCTGCAAGGCGCGTACAAGGCTGTAGTACTCGACATCCTCGTGCACCTGGTTCTTCTTCCTCATGCCGGCGGTGTCAACCAGGCGCACAGGCTGGCCCTTCCACTCGATGTCTATATCTATGGCATCGCGGGTTGTGCCGGCAACGCTGGAGACGATCGAGCGGTTCTGCCTCGAGAGGCGGTTTGCAAGCGAGGATTTGCCTACGTTGGGGCGGCCAATGATGGCAACGGATACCGTGTCGTCTTCTTCTTGGGACGACTCCCTCTCAGGGAGAAGGGCCACGAGCTCATCAAGGAGGTCTCCCGTGCCATAGCCATGGCCAGCGGAGATGGGATGGGGCTCGCCTACACCCAGAGAAAGATACTGCCAGACAGCCAACTCGTCGTCGGGATTATCCATCTTGTTGACGACGAGCAAAACGGGCTTGTGCGTGCGACGGACTATGCGCGCGACTTCCTCGTCCTCATCGGTCACGCCCACAGTCCCGTCCACGACAAACACGATCGCATCCGCCTCTTCACAGGCGATTACTGCCTGCTCGCGTATGGAAGACGCAAACGCATCCTTGCTGCGCTCAGGCTCAATGCCACCTGTGTCCACAAGAACGAACTCATGGCCTGACCACTCGCAGTCATGATAGCTGCGATCGCGCGTGACGCCGTAGGACTCGTGCACGATCGCCTCATGGCTTTCGGCAAGCCGATTGACCAGGGTGGACTTGCCCACATTGGGGCGACCGACAATAGCAACTAGTGGCTTTGACATAACACTCCCTGAAATTGGTTTGACGCTATGAAGTCTAGCGCACAAACACCTGTCAGCAGGTGCGAAGGACCCTATTTCGCCGGAGTCGAGCAAAAAACAGGGGCAAGGCATACGTTGTAGCCTCTTCGCGAGAAACGGCGCTCAGCAAAGCTCGGCTATGCGCCGACAGACGGCGTCGATCTGGTCGTTCGGCGTCGAGGCTCCTGCCGTAACGCCGATGAGCCGCGCGGCTTCAAACCATGCCCGCTCAAGCTCACCCTCTTCTTCAATGTGGTGGGTACGCGGGCAGCGCGCTTGGCAGATCTCGGCCAATCGACTCGTGTTTGCCGAGTTGCGGCCACCTATGACAACCATGACGTCGGCATCATCTGCCAACTCTGCCGCCGCCTTCTGACGGCTGCTCGTCGCCTCGCAGATCGTGTTTACGAGCCGCAACTCCTCGCAGCGGCCAAGCAGCCCGTCGATGACCTCGCGCAGCCGTGTGCGCGTCATCGTCGTCTGCACCACGACGCCGACCTTACGTTGAACCTTAATGTTTGCGAGCTCGCAGGCGTTGGCTATGACCACGGCCCCCTTCGCGTGGCCGAGCGTGCCCTCCACCTCGGGGTGCCCCGCCTCGCCGACGACAATCACCTGGTAGCCCTGTTCCGAAAGCGTCTCTGCCGCCCTGTGGGCACGCTTCACGAAAGGGCAGGTGGCATCGATGACATGCGCACACACACGGCGCGCCTCCTGCTCGACCTCAGGCGTCACGCCATGGGTGCGCAGCACAAGCGTTGAGCCTGCCGCCTGCTCGGGGGCGTCCACGACGGCAACTCCCCTGTGCTCGAGGTCCGCAACGACAACCGGGTTGTGGATGAGGGGCCCAAGCGTGCTGACTGGACCTGAGCCCTTCGCGAGCGCATCCTGCACCATGCGAAGGGCACGCTCCACGCCATAGCATGCCCCTGCCTCTTTTGCAATGCGTATCTCTACGTCAGCGTTGCTCACTGTATGTCCTCCTTGGCGTCATGCGCTAGATCTTGCCTGGGTGTTCAACGCGCAGCTCGTCGCGGAGCTTGTAGACCTGCTCCATGACCAAGCGCTCCATCGTGGCGGAAGCCTCCTTTCGGCTGACTCCCTTGATGTCCTCAAAGCTCATCACATCGCCTGCCTTGATGTACACGCGCCAAAACAGACGCTTAAAGTGCGTCTTTTGAGGAGAGATCTGCCGAGAGCCGACAATCGCGAGCGGCTGCACAGGCACCTTGGCAAGCTGAGCCATCAGCGCGAAGCCGCCGTGGAGCGTCACCGGCTGGTCTTCGCTGCGGATGCGGGTGCCCTCAGGAAACACCAGCACGCACTCGCCGCGTTTGAGCGCCGCAACCGCCCTACGCACCGCCTTGAGGTCGGCCTTGCCGCGATCAACGGGAATGGCTCCCGCCCGAGAGAGGAACCACGAGGCGATGCGGCTCTTGTCGAACTCGCTTTTGTAGATGAAGCGGCAACGGATGCCATGGACCGCGAGCGTGATATAGGTGACCACGGGATCAAGCATGGAGCTGTGGTTCATCACAAGCATCCGGCCGAGCCGCTTGACCCAAAGCTTCTCGCCGTCTTCGACCTGCCACGGCCAGATGAACTTCGTGAGAGCGCCTACCACGCCAACCGCCGTGCCCATCAGCATTTTCGCAGGCAAAGGGTAGTTGCGCATGGCCGCGTCTCGATAGTCATCGAAGCTGTTGCCGCGGAAGGCCTTCAGCTTCTTCTCAGACTTCGACGCCGGATGGCTGGCAGGCCCTCTCTGATGTTGCGTACTAGCGACAGATGCAGCCTTCTCAGAACACTCGGTGCCCTTATTCCGAGCCACTCCCACCATCGACACGATCTCGTCTACTACGTCTTCAAGCGAGGCTGACGTGGAGTCGATCTCGCGAGCTCCTGCCGCCATCCTGAGCGGAGAGGCTTGGCGCGTGCGGTCGAGCTCGTCGCGACGGAGCAGCTCGTCGAGGATCTGCTTCTCCTCGCCGGCATCGGTTGGCGCTCCTTCATCCACGGCAGCGTCCATGCCCTCGCGCTGCATCGCGCGCCGATGCGCGCGGGTCGCCGCGTCTGCCGTGAGGAACACCTTCACCTCGGCATCGGGAAAGACGACCGTGCCTATGTCACGGCCCTCCGCAACGACGTCCCCATGCGACCCGAGCTGCCGCTGCCGGGAAACCATGGCCTGCCTCACCGCAGGTATCGCTGATACCGCGGACACGTTGCGATCGACCGCGGCCGTGCGTATGGCCGCGGTTACATCCATGCCGTCGACATGCACGGTCTGCCCGTGGGGGCTCGTGCCGAAGTGTATCTGGATCTCGCGCGCAATGCGCGCCACGCGATCGGCGTTCGTGACCGGGACGCCGTCAGACAGGCACTTCCACGTCACGGCGCGATACATGGCCCCGGTGTCCAAATAGGTTATATGGCAGCGCTTTGCCACCTCACGCGCCACTGTTGACTTGCCAGAGCCAGCCGGACCGTCTATTGCAACTCTCATGCCCTTCCTCCCTCAAGCGCAGACGCAGAGGTCGTATCGACGCCTATTAGATCTGGATTCAAGCAGCGGCCAATGACCTCTTCGGGTGCAAGGGCTAATGCCGCAAGTGTGAAACTTTTCCCGTCACAGGTTAGGATCTGGGAGCTGACGTTGGGTATGCGGAGATTCCAGAAGGTATCAATCGGGATGCGGAAGGCCGCGCCGAGCAGCGCACGTGTGAAGCCTCCATGAGTGATGCAGACCGTGCGACCCGACAGGGGGCGCAGCTCGCCGAGCAAACCAGCTGCACGCGAGAGAAGTTCTTCGAAGCTCTCGGCGCCAGGCGGGGCAACGGAGAGTCCCCGCTCATCGATCTTCCAGGGGAAGCTATAGCCTGAGGCATGCAGCTGAGGCCTCGTGAAGCCCTGCAGCGGCCCGAACTCTATCTCGGCAAGCCTGTCATGCACCTCGCAGCTCACGCCGAGAGCCGCAGCGGCCTCCTCCCCAATTGCCTTGCAACGAGACAGCGGGGAGGTCCAGATGCGGTTCGGCTTCCAAGCAATAATCGCCCGCACGGCACGGAAGAGCTGCTTCTCCCCCTCCGGAGTCAAATCGACGTCTTTGCGGCCAGAGAGCGTATGGGCTATGTTGGCCAGGGTCTGGGGATGCCGCATGACAAGTATGCGGTGATGCTCCGTACTCACTATTTGCCTCCTAGAGCAGACGATGCTTGCAAACGCTCAGACGCGGCGTCCTGCGCAGCGTGGCACAGGGCTTCAACCTCGCCCTCTTCGAGATAGCGCCATGAGCCGGCGACGACGCCTGTCAGGCGCAACGGCCCGAACCTGTCACGATGCAAATACACAACCGGGTGCCCAACAGTGGAGAGCATGCGCTTCACTTGGTGCTTTTTACCCTCATGTATTGTCAGGCTGACGATGCAGTGCCCATAGGGCACGCCCTCCGGCGCCACCGGCTTGCCAGCGGGGTCATCCACTCCAAGAAGCGAGGCCTCCGCCGGAGCAGAGATGCCATCGCCAAGGTCGACTCCTGTGCGCAATGCCTTGAGCTGGGCGTGCGTAAGGATCCCCCGCACAAGGGCCACATAGCGCTTCTCCACGTGAAACGAGGGATGCAAGAGGCCCTGCGCAAGGTCTCCGTCCGTTGTGAACAGCAGCAGACCCGTCGTGTCCTCATCAAGCCTCCCGACGGGAAAAAGGCCAGGATGGCGGGATAGGGGCACGAGCTGGGCCACACAGGGACGCCCTTGGGGGTCGCTCATCGTCGTCAGGTAGCCGCGAGGCTTGTAGAGCATGAGGTAGGTGTGCGATGCCGCCAAACAACAGCGCACGCCATCCACTTCCACCACATCCGTCCGCGGGTCGACCTTGCTGCCAAGCTCACTCACGACATGACCATTTACCCGCACGCGCCCTGCCGTCATGAGATTTTCTGCGCCCCGACGGCTGGCGACTCCTGCCCGGGACAAGAAGCGCTGCAGGCGCATCGGCACAAGGCGCGACTGGTCAGCGTTAAGGGACGCGGCACAATCAAAGAGCTCATCAGGCATGGTTGGCTCCATCGTTACCCTGCGCATTGGAGCTTGGCTCTTCCGCCTGCTCATCAACGCCGTCTTCGAGCAGCTCACGGTCCTCCTGCCCTTCATCGACATCCTCAGCAGCCGCATCGAGTGTAGAGGCGACCTTCTTGCCTGAGAGCCGCTCGCGTATGAACTGCTTGGCCTGCTCATCAGGAGCGAAGTCCTCAAGGGGCGGCAGGTCGCGCAGCGACTTAAGGCCGAAGCGCCCGAGGAAGTTCTTCGTCGTTTCATACAGGATGGCCTGGCCATGGACGCGCCCATGGCCCACTTCGCGCACGAGCCCCTTTTCCACCAGTGACGCTATTACCCCATCGGAGTTCACGCCTCTCACGGCACGCACTTCCTCGCGTGTCACCGGCTGATGGTAGGCAATGACAGAAAGCACTTCCAAGGCAGCCTGCGAAAGCCGCGTCTTGTCCCACGACAACACCCAGTTTTTGACATACTCATGATAAGCCGGATGGGTGAAGAGGCGCCATCCGCCTGCCACCTCCCTCAGCTGAAACCCCCGTTCTGCCTCAGCGTATTCTGCGGAGAGGTCCACAAGCGCCTCCTCCACGTCGCCCGGCGCCTCGTCAAGCGCACGCGCAAGGTCGGTGGCCGCCACCGCCTCGCTCGAGACGAGCAGCAAAGCTTCCAAGGCGCCCTTCAGCGAGGGCACGCCCTGCTTTTCAAGATCAGCCATCAAATTCCTTCTTCCGTGCTCGACAGCTCTGTCTCGGACGGCACATAGGCAGGAGCACCTTCGATGTGTTCGATTCTAATGTCGTCAAAGGGAGTATCCTGCTCAAGCATAAGCGTGCCTGCGCTAGCAAGTTCGAGCACCGCCAAAAAAGCAGCCACCACCGACTCGCGCGTCTTTGGCCCGTCAAGCAGCTCAGAAAATCGCGTGTGGTGCCTCGCCCTGGTCTGTCGGTCGATGGCGGCTACCGTCAAAGCCAACGGAACGCGCTTTGGTGCTACATGGTCTGCCTCGAGCAGGAAGGACTCCCGATGGCTGTCAAGGTCTGCGCAGATCACTGCCAGGGAGCGCAGCGTAATGCCTTCCAAGTAGTCAGGGATCAAATCCCAGAACTCAGGGTCCGGGCCTACCTCTCGGGGAACCATGCGCGCCTCGGCGTCCATGCGCGCGGCAAGGGCAGAGGCCACGTTGCGGAACTGCTTATAAGCGATCAGGCGGGCGATGAGCACGCGCCGGGCGTCCTCTGGGGAGAGGTCGTCCAGCTCGTCATCGCCTGGGTCGTCTTTTCCTCCCTGGGACTCCTCTAAGGGGTCTTGCGGCACGAGGGAGGCGGCCTTGATCTCCAACAGTGTTGCTGCCACGAGGACAAAGTCACTTGCGACGTCGAGGTCCAGCTCTCCCATAGACTTGACTTCCGCCAAGTACTGATCTGCGACCTCCGCTACCGAGATGGAGGCTATGTCAACCTTCTGACGACTTACGAGCTGCAGCAACAAGTCGAACGGTCCGCTGTATGTCTGTGTGTGAACCTTGTATGACATCAGAGCCCCATCAACAGCGCGGCCATGTTGCCTGCCGTGGCCTCGAGATAGGCGCCTAGGGGATCGACGCTGAAAAGCATCGGCAAGGCGTAAAGAACGATCAGCAGCACAGGTAGCGAGTACCGCTGTATCTGGTAATACTTTTCGCGCGCTATGCCGGACAGAAGCGGTGAGATGATGGTGGAGCCATCAAGCGGCGGCAGAGGGATCAGGTTGAAAAACGCAAGGACCAGGTTTACGTACATATAGATGTACAGGATCCTCAGCAGCCAAAACGCCGGGCCGTAGCCGAGCAGGGCAAGGCTGGGGGTCAAGGCGTCATAGAGCAGGTCAAAAAGGAGGGCGCCGGCGATGGCCTGCAAGAAGTTGCACGCAGGCCCCGCAAGGGCCACGAGCAGCTCGTCACGCCGAGGATGGCGAAGGTTTCTCGGGTCATAGGGTACCGGCTTCGCGAAGGCAAAGATAGGCCCGCCTGCCACGGCCATGATGAGCGGCAAAATGACCGAGCCGAAGGGGTCCAGATGCGCTGCTGGGTTCAGGGTGAGGCGCCCGGCGCGCTTGGCGGTCGGGTCCCCGAGCTTGTAGGCCACCCATCCATGGGCGATCTCGTGCAGAACGGCAGAGAAGATCACAAGAACCACCGAGATCACGGATGTGAACACGCTAATGGAGCTGCTCATGTCGTAGACTCCTCGATGACCTGCGAGAGATCCAGCCATTCTTCCTCGAGGGCTGGAACCTTCTTCGCGAGCGACTCGTACTCTTTCATGGCAGAGTCGAACTTCTCCGTGTCAGCATACAGCTCTGGGCTCGCCATGAGCTTCATGAGGTCGTCGTAGCGCCGGCGCGCCGGCTTGAGGGCTGCTTCGACCTCCGCCAATCTCCTCTTTGTCGCACGGAGCTTCTTGCCCTGCTCCTTGCGCCGTTCGGCCTCAGCGCGCCTTTGCTCACGCGTCTTGACGTTGCGCCCACTGGCGCCAGCGGACTTGGGCGGCTTCGCCTCTTGTTGCGGCGCAGCAGGCGCCACGCTTGGCGCAGCTTGCGCGTCCGCGGAGCCTCCCTGCTCGCGCGCCGCCAGCTCCGCCCGCTTGTACAGAAAATAGTCGTAGTTGCCGTCGTAGAGCGTGACCACATGGTCACGCACGTCGACGACCTTGTTAGCCACGGCGCGAACGAGGTGCTCGTCGTGAGAGATTAAGACTATCGTTCCCTCGAAGTGGACAAGCGCCTGCTCGAGCACGTCGACGGAATCTATGTCGAGATGGTTGGTCGGCTCGTCGAGGCAGAGGAGAGGATCGGGAGCGACCAGGATCTTCGCAAGCGCCAGGCGAGCCTTCTCGCCTCCGGACAGGACGGAGACGCGCTTGTCGACGTCATCTCCATGGAAGAGAAACGCGCCGAGCAGGCGCCGCTCCTGCGGGACGGTCCATCCCGGCGCCACCTCGTCTATCTCAGACAGCACCGTGTTGGCGGGGTTGAGCGTCTCGAGCTGATGCTGCGCGTAGTAGGCGTGCGTCACGTTTTGCCCAAGGCTGATCGTCCCGCGATCAGGCTGCTCGAGGCCTAACATGAGCTTCAGCAAGGTGGACTTGCCTGCACCGTTGGGGCCGACGAGGGCCACATGGTCCCCCCGATAGAGCGTGAGGTCAACGTCAGAGTAGACGTGATTGTCACCGAAGGACTTCGCAACACCGCTCACGTCGATAACCGTGTCTGCCGTGCGAGGCGGCTTGGGAAATGAGAAGTGCACCCTTTTGGACTGCTCTGGGAGCACGACAAGCTCGCTGCGTATCTGCTCGACGCGACGGATACGCTCTTGCACCTGCTTGGCCTTCGTGGGCTTGTAGCGAAACTTATCAATAAAGACCTGCATGTGAGCTATGTCCCGCTCCTGGGCCGCACGCTTGGCGCGCAGCTGCAGCAAATTGTCTTCGCGCTGCTGGAGATAGGCTGAGTAATTGCCGACATAGGTGTAGAGGTGACGGTTCTCAAGCGCGGCTACGTGGCTCACGCAGGAGTCCATGAATGCCCTGTCGTGAGAGACCAGCAAGACCGCACCGTCGTAGCTCGCGAGGAACTGCTCGAGCCATTGGACGCTCTCAAGGTCGAGATGGTTGGTCGGCTCGTCAAGCAGCAGCAGGTCAGGATGGCGCAACAAGAGCTTTGAGAGCGCGATGCGCATCTGCCAGCCGCCGGAGAAGTCGGCCGCAGGCTTGTCGAAGTCGCTCACGGGAAAGCCGAGGCCACCGAGGATCGCACGGGCGCGGGCCTCCAGCTCGTAGCCGCCGAGGCGCTCGAAGCGGTCCTGACTTGAGGCATAGCGCTCGAGTAAGGCATCGAGATCAGGTCCCTGCGGCGTGACCGATATCTTGCGCTCGAGCTCCTTGTTCGTCTTTGCCAGCACCTTAAGCTCCGTCGCCGAGTCCATGACCTCTTGGAGGGCAGTCTTGTCCCCGCTGATCGTCGTCTCCTGCTCTAGGTAGCCGACCTGAGCGTCCTTCGCAAAGCTGACGCTGCCCTCGTCAGATGGCTCGAGCCCCATGATGATCTTGAGCAGCGTCGTCTTGCCGGCGCCGTTCGGGCCAACGAGGGCCCAGCGCTCCCCGGCGTTCAACTGCAAAGTAGCGGCCGCGTACAGGACACGGCCGCCAAATGATTTCGTTATTTTATCTACAAGCGCAATCAAGTGACATTAACTCCTGTGATGGTGAGCTGTGGCGTCGGCGGCTAGTCGGCAACAGTCAAATGGATGGCGAAGCCCGCGATTTGCTGCTTGAAATAGACAAGAAACGTCGAGCCGTCTGGGTTTTTCTTGCGGCTTTGCTCGTCGAGCTCAAAGCCGCGTGCTGAGAACCACTTCTCAGCGGCTTGGATATCGTCGACATGGAAGCCGATGTGACCCCTTTCGCCGCGACCGCCGCCCTTCATTACCTCCACGAGCGTCCCCGCGAAGATAGAAACAGGCGCGACGACCTCGCGTTGGAGACCCATCAGCGTCTGAAACTGCGACACTATCTGCTCGGCGTCCTTCTCGTCTTTCGCATTTATGCCGATGTGGGCTATTCGAAGGCCAAAGAGCTTAACCGGATCATCTGTGTCTGACATTGCACCCCTCTCGTTGGAAGTCCTTCAATCCGTATCAGTATAGACAGCACCTCTTCGATCCGCTACCTGTCAGAACTTCCTGTCCCTTGTCGGCGCAGCAGCACGCGAAGCAGGGTCACGGTCGCGACGGCGGCAAGGGCTATCAAGGCGATGTAGCCTGGCAGGCCTGATCCAGCCATCTCGTCGAATGCAAGCCCAACGGAATATGACGACATGTTAATCGCAAAGTGCAGCACCATCGAAGCTGGCAGGCCCCCTGCACGCAAGACCACGGCGCCCAAGATGATGCCGAGGAAAAAGGCATAGAGGCCTTGCACGAGGTTCCCATGCGCTATCGCAAAGACGAGCGCCTGGGCGACGACGGCCACGCGAAGGTCGGGATGGATGCGACGGGCGAGCTGCAGACACACGCCTCGGAAGTACACCTCCTCGCACAGCGGTGCAAGCAGCGCTACGGAGACAACCGAGAGCCATGAAGTGCCCGCGACCCCTTCCATCATCTCATTGTACGAGTCCATGAGATGGGGCAGTACGAGCGCAACGAGGCTCAGAAGGGAGCTGATCACTATCTGCAGGCAAACTCCCAGCAAAAGCAGCAGCAGGACCTTGGCCAGGATGTGCCGCAAAGAGCGATGAGCAGGCACCGGTGCAGCTTCGGGGCCCTCAAAGCGTCCCTTGCCATAATCAATGGGGCGAAAGCTGCGCTCGAACCTCAGGTTGCGATACCAAAAGACTCCTACGACGAAAAGAAGGACCTGCGCGACGAGGGTGGAGATGAGCACCAGATCGCTCGCGCCATAAGGCAGGCCTGGTGAGCGTGTTGCGGCAAAGAGCGTCACGCACACGGCACAAAGCACCTCTGTGCCCATAAAGAGCAGCAACGCGCCGATAAGTGCTGCTACCCAGCGAAAGCCTCCGCGAATCGCGGTCATGGCCGCACCTCCATCGTTTGGGTCCGCTGGTCTTCAGCAAGGTCCCACAACGCTCCGAAAAGCTCATTGCCGAGAAGCCAGCCACTCTTTGTCGGTACGTACGCTTTGCCGCATTGCTTCAGGAGCCCCTCAGACACCAGAGTTGAGAGCTGGGTAGCTACCCGTCCTTCCCCGAGTACTTCGGAGGCAGCCGCTATGAGCTCGGCGCCGATGCCGCTCGTGAGGCGCGCGCCGAGCATCAGATCTTCGGCAGCTGCCTGGGCGGCGGAGAGAAACTCCAAGCGAAAGGAAAGCTGGGAGAGGTCCCTCCTTCCTGCTAGGCGCGAGCGTCCGTCAAGCACGCGCGTGCGGATGCGAAAGGCCTCCCGCGGAAGAGCTGGCAGCTGAGGGCATGCGGCTTGCAGCCGCTGATAGGCCTCGCGCGTGAGCATTCCTGCCGCGTCTGTCCCAAGCCCAAGGTAAGGAAGGCCCGTCCAGTAGGCAAGATTGTGCTTGCACTGCTTGCCCCTGCGGGCATAGCTCGAGACTTCGTAGCGCCTGAATTGTGCATCTTTTAGCAGCATGAGGGCTTCTTCCATGTAGTCCGCCTGCCTGTCCTCTGCATTCCACGATGGATCTTGCCCATAATCAGCGGCGAATGGCGTCCTGTCCTCAATCTGCAGAGGATAAACGCTTATGTGGGACGGTCCCCAGGAGATCACGTCATGCAAGCTGTGGCTCCAACTGCCGCTTGTCTGCCCCGGTATGGCGCACATCAGGTCGCAGGACACGTCAAGGCCGGATGCGACAGCGTCGCGAACGCGCTCCTTTGCCGTGGCGCTGTCATGGAGGCGCCCAAGCAGCCGTAGCTCATGGTCGTCTGTCGACTGCACGCCGATGGAAAGACGCGTGGCCCCGGCCTCACGCAGGCTCTCGATGAGGTCGGGGGTGAGGGAGTCCGGGTTCGCCTCACTGGTAACCTCCTGCAGGCCGCCGCAACTTCTGACGACCTGCGCGACGAGCCTTGGCAGGTCTTGCCCCAGAAGCGTCGGCGTGCCTCCGCCAAAATAGGCGGTGGAAGCACCCGCAAGCACACCTGTTGAGGCAAGCTCCTCCACTTGGCACGCGATGGCTGTGGCATAGTCTCTCATCAGCGGGTCGTGGCGCCCCGTCGCCCATGAGGCAAAGTCACAGTAGCCGCATTTGCGTGCGCAAAACGGCACGTGCACATAAAGCGCCACGACGCCCGGGGAAAGCCAGCGCTGGTCCCAGCTCATGAAAGCTCCTTCGCTATGGCTTCGACCATCGCAAGGAATTCCCCTGTGGTCTTGCAGTGCATGGCCACGTCACGCCAGTGGGCAGCGTCGGGTATCCCTTTCAGATACCAGCCGGCAAGGCTGCGCGCACGGACTATGTGGGCTCCGGTCGCGTCAAGCAGCCGCACGTGGCAGGCAAGCGCGGCGAGGCGCTGGCGGAGGCTGTGCACAGGTGCCGCCTCTCCCTTACGGATACGTTCCGCGTCGCCGAAGATCCAAGGGTTGCCATAGCTGCCTCGAGCGATCATAGCCACTGCAGCTCCAGTCTCGTTCAGGACAAGATTGGCCCGCTCCGCGTCAAATATGTCGCCTGAGGCGATGACAGGGATGCTAACTGCAGAGGCCACGCGTGCGATCACACCCCAGTCCGCCTGCCCTTGGTAGAGCTGGTCGGCAAAGCGGCCATGCACCGCTATCGCTGCAGCGCCCGCTTCTTCCATTGCCTCGGCAAAGACGGGCGCGAGCTCCTTGCCACCCTTGATGCCACGACGTATCTTGCACGTCACGGGAACGGGAGCGGTGCCAAGCTCGGCAGCCGCCTCGCTCACTCCCCTTCTGCACGCCACGACGATCTCATAGGCTCGGGCCGGGTCATCCATCAGCGCCGAGCCCTCTCCTTTGCGCGTGACCTTTGGCACCGGGCAGGCCATGTTGATGTCGAGAAGGACCAGACGGCTAGCAAGTCTCGAGGCTACAAGCTTGGCCGCCTTTTGAAATTGATCGGGCTTCGCTCCGAAGAGCTGGACTGCCAGATCCGGCTCGGGGTCCTTAGGCAGCACGAGCTCCCATGACTTTGCCGCGCCGAAGCAAAGTCCCGCGACGGAGACCATCTCGCTGTAGGCAAGCGCGGCGCCGCCGGCCCGGGCCATGATACGATAGGCGGCATTACTCACGCCAGCCATGGGGGCCATCAGAAACGGTCGGGCGGCCAGGCGCTCAGTAAGACCAGCGCCTGTGGCAAACGGCTCCATGCTCCAAGACAGGCCGGTGCGCGGCGCGCTCTCCTTCAAAATATCCTGTGGGGTTTTGCCCGTCATTCGCTTCTACCTCTTCGTTACCTTAGAATAGCAGGCGCTTCCATGCGGCTATCAGGGAGGGCCGAGCGTCATATGCGCACAGACTATCACGTTCACACGGAATTCTCGGATGACTCGGACTACCCACTCGAGTCCGTCTGCCACGACGCCTGCCGCCTTGGCCTAGACGAGATTTGCATCACTGACCATGTCGACTACGGCGTCAAAGTCGACGTGAGCCCGCTGGACGAGGGCGGCACGCTCTTTGACGGCAGCTACAGCTCAGATCCGTCGCGCTTCCCGAAAGACATCGAGGGAAATTTCTGCGTCAACGTCGACTATCAGCACTACTTCCCCGCCATCGCCGCCGCGCGCGAGCGCTGGGGCAGCGCTGCGCACGATTGGTGGGGAGGGCGCCTCACCGTGCGCTGCGGCCTTGAGTTCGGCGTGCAAACACACACCGCCGACGCCTTCCAGCGCCTGTTTGACGCACGGCAAGGCGAGCTGGACTTCGTCTTGCTCTCCTGCCACGAAATCGACGACAAGGAGTTCTGGTGCGGGGACTACCAGTCAGGCAAGGATCCTGAGAAGATAAGCGAGCGCTATTATCAAGAAATCTTGCAGAGCCAGCGGCTCTACACCGACTACAGCTGCCTTGCGCACCTCGACGCGATAAAGCGCGACAACCCGAATGACCAGCGGCCCTTCCGGGCCTACCAGGACCTCGTGGCGGAGATCCTCAAGCGTGCCATCGCAGACGGCAAGGGCATAGAGGTCAACACCTCCTCCGTGCGCTACGGCCTGTCAGACTGGCAGCCTGAGCGCGCGATCCTCAAGCTCTACCGCGACCTTGGCGGGCGCATCGTCACCGTCGGCAGCGACTCGCACAAGCCGTCCCATCTCGGCTCGTACCTCTCCCAGGCGACAGACCTCCTGCGTAGCCTCGGCTTCCCTGGCATCTGCACCTTCTCGCATATGCAGCCGGAGCTCCACAGATTCTGAGCTACGGCCCACATAAGCGGCTGGCCTGGCTGCCCTTTTAGCTGTTGTCCTCTTCGCCCACGCGCAGCACCGCGAGAAACGCCTCCTGCGGAACCTCGACTCGGCCGAGGGTCTTCATGCGCTTCTTGCCTTCCTTTTGCTTCTCCAGCAACTTGCGCTTGCGAGAGATATCCCCGCCGTAGCACTTCGCGAGGACATCCTTGCGCCGGGCGCGCACCGTCGAGCGGCTGATCACGCGTCCGCCCACAACGCCTTGTATTGGCACCTCAAAAAGCTGTTGGGGGATGAGCTCCTTGAGCTTATCGCACAGGCCGCGGGCCAGCTCGTAGGCCTTGTCACGATGCACGATGAACGACAACGCGTCGACCTCCTCCCCGGCAAGTAGGATGTCGAGCTTCACCAAATCCGACGTACGATACTCGTCGAACTCGTAGTCAAGGGAGGCGAAACCCTTCGTGCGGCTCTTGAGCTGGTCGAAGTAGTCGAGGATGAGCTCTGAGAGCGGCATCTCCCAGTGCATCTCGACTGTCTTGTCAGAGAGGTAGACCATGTCCTTGAAGACGCCGCGATGTTCGACGCTCAGGTCCATGACGGCGCCTACGTAACTCGCCGGGACGATGACTTGAGCCTTGAGGAACGGCTCCTCGATGTGATCGATGCGCGAGGGGCTCGGCAGCTGCTGCGGGCTGGTGAGCTCCTGCATCGTATGGTCCGTGAGGTAGACGTGGTAGTCGACCGACGGGCTCGTCGCAATCAGGTCAAGGCCGAACTCGCGCTCTAGGCGTTCTTTGACGACCTCCATGTGAAGCAGCCCCAGAAAGCCGACGCGAAAGCCGAAGCCCAGCGCCACCGACGTCTCCGGCTCCCATGTCAGCGAGGGGTCGTTAACACGGAGCTTCTCAAGCGAGCTGCGCAGGTTTTCGTATTCCTTGTTGTCTATGGGAAACAGCCCCGTAAAGACCATTGGCTTGGCTTCGCGATAGCCTGGCAGAGGCTCCTTGCAGGGCCTTTCGGCATAGGTGAGCGTGTCTCCGACCTTCACGTCAGCCGGGTCCTTAAGACCGGTGACCACATAGCCGACCTCGCCCACCCCGAGCTCGGGTAGGGCCGTCTCAAGCGGTCGCTTGCAGCCGACCTCTTCCACCAAGAACTCATCGCCCAGGGCCATCATCTGCAGGCGCTGGCCAGCTTTTATCTTGCCGTCGAAGACGCGCACGGTCGCCACGACACCTCGATAGGCGTCGAAATATGAGTCTAAAATAAGCGCGCGCAAGGGAGCCGCGGCCTCACCTTGGGGCGGACGTATCAGATAGACGATGGATTCCAGAAGCTCATGGATGCCCTGTCCGGTCTTTCCCGAGACGAGCACCGCATCATCGGCAGGGATCGCAAGGGCGTCTTCGATCTCCGCCTTGACCTGCTCGGGTCGAGCCGATGGCAGGTCGATCTTGTTGATCGCAGGGACGATGTCAAGATTCGCGTTCATGGCAAGGTTGGCATTCGACACGGTCTGGGCCTCGACCCCTTGAGTCGCGTCAACGACCAGGACCGCGCCCTCGCAGGCGGCAAGCGATCTGCTCACCTCGTAGGAAAAGTCGACATGGCCTGGGGTGTCTATGAGATTGAGCGTATAGGTGTCGCCATCGTCGGCATGGTAGAGGACCCGCACGGCATTTGACTTGATCGTGATGCCGCGCTCCTTTTCGATGTCCATAGAATCGAGCATCTGGGCGGACAGGTCACGCTCCTTTACCGTATGGGTAAACTCCAAGATGCGATCGGATATCGTCGACTTGCCGTGGTCAATGTGGGCTATGATGCTGAAGTTGCGTATGTGTGATGTGTCAGTGGTAAGCATGCCTACGATAATACCCTAGTGGCCATGCAAAATGCTATACTTTGCACGTTGACTCCCGCTTGGCCATCCCACAGGCTAGGCGTCGCTTGTCTCAAAGCATAGGTTTCACAAGACAGGATCCGAAAGGAACGACACGTGGCAAACATCAAGTCTCAAAAGAAGCGCATCATCACCGCTGAGAGGGCTCGTCAGCACAACAAGGCTGTTCGCTCTGAGCTCAAAACGTATGTGAAGAAGGTTCACATCGCCGTCGATGGGGGCAACAAGGAGGAGGCGCGTGCCGCCGCAAATCTGGTGTGCCGCAAGCTCGACAAGGCAGCCTCCAAGGGAATCATCCACAAGAATCAGGCAGCAGAGCGCAAGTCAGGCGTTCAAAACCTCGTGAACTCAATAGCGTAGAGCCATCGTCTCTTTTCTGTGCCCTTATGTGCAACCAGGCCTCGTGGTGCATGAGCGCGGGGCCTTTGTTTTTGCCTCAAATCGCCTCTGAAGCCGCATGCCTTCCCGTATGTCTCAGTCGCTTCCGACGCCGCAGATTTCCAGCATGAGCAAGGTGAAGGCAGTGTTAGGGTCCTTGCCGTTTTTAAGGTCACGCTCGCAGCGCGCACTTGACGCAAGCGCCTGTCGGAGATCCGCGTCAGTGAAGCCTTGAGCCCACCTCAGGTGGTTTTTCAGCTGCCAGCTCTGTTTGCCCAAGGTTTCGGCAAGCTCAGACGCGCTCCCCCTAGCTGCAAGCGAACGGGCGCAGATGAGCTCACGCAAACGGGTGACGACAAGCGCAGTGAGGGCTATTTGCGACGGAGCGGACATCAGCCGATAAAGAGAGAGGGCACGTCGGGCGTCACGCGCGCAGAGCTCATCGAGCAAATACCATGGCTTCACTTCAGCTGTGCGGGCAATGTGCTGTTCGACGTCTGCCTTTGTCACCTGCTTGGTCGCGCAGCAGATTGCAGCAAGTGTCTTGACCTGCGCATCAAGCATGGTTGTAGACTCCCCTACGCGCGCAATGAGCTCTTGCGCAGCATCTTGGTCTATCACGACGTCATGCACTTTGCCCATTTTTGCAACTGTCGCAGGCAGCTCCCAACGCTTCTTTGCCTTGCAGTCCACGATGGCGCGCGGCCCGACTTTGGCGACGGCCTTGTAAAGGCGGGTGTTGCGCGCGAGCTTCTCTGCCACCAGGCAGAGCGTACAACCAGGGTTGGGGTCTGAGAGGTAGCTGACAAGCGCTTCAGAAACCGCCTTCGAAAGGTGGTCTGCGCTGTAGATGATCACGATGCGTGGCCCGTCGCCCAAAGGAATCGTATTGAGCGAGGCAAGGAGATTCTCCGGGACAAGCTCGGAGCTCGCCTCAAGCTCGTCAAGGTTGAAGACGGCAAGGCTGGGCTCTAGGCGGCCCTTCAGCCTCACAACCGCCTCCTTTCGCATGAGCTCGTTCTCACCTACGATTAGATAGGCTGCTAGCAATGGCGCTGCTTTTTTTCGCGTGGACATAAGGCTGCTTCCTCCCTCTCCATAGTACGCCGCAGTGCTTTGGCCATCTCATGCAATTTTCATCACCAGGTGTGTTAAGGGGAGATCTCAACGATCGTCAGGTACAAAGGGAAGCAAGCTTCTCATCTCTGGAAAGAGATGTGCGGTCCCTTGCTGGACGGCTCGACGCTGATATCACCATGGTCAATCGTACAGAAAAAGCTTGATCCGACGCCCTGGAGGATCTGTGTGCACTCAGCTGCAGGATGGCCATAGGCATTGTCCTTCCCGGCACTTGCCACAGAAACCTCAGGATCCAAAGCAGCCGCTTCTTCAGCGCTGACGGAGACGCTTGACCCGTGGTGACCGACCTTGAGAAAGTCGACATCTCCCACATCTCGGGCCCTGAGCACTTGGGCTGTCTGGTCCCTCTCTGCGTCTCCCGTCAGCAAGGCGTCAAGCGTCGACCCGTCACCGCCTTCGAATCGAGCGTTCAGCTCAACCGAGTCGGCGTTGTCCTCTCCTGTGACGGGGGCCCTCGGCCACACGACCTCAAGCGAGAAGCGCCCCACTTGAAGCTTGTCCTTGTAGGAAAGCTCTTCTGCGTCCGCAAAGGTCAGCTGGGTGATGACTTGTGAGAGGCTGCTTGGCAAGCAGCCTGCGACACCTTCGGCAACCAGCACGCGGCCGCAGGGAAGCGTCCCCACAAGCTCCCCCACCCCTCCGACATGGTCGTCATGGAGATGTGTCAGCACAACGGCGTCAAGATGGTAGACGTGCTCGCGACCTAGTGCCTCAACAATGGTTCCCTTCGGACCGGTGTCAACCAAGATTGCCGAAGGGCCATCCTGCACGAGCACCGCGTCGCCTTGCCCGACATCAAGCACCACAATGCGCGCCGGCGCGAACCAACGCCAGCGCACGAAGAGCGCAAGGAGCACGGTACAGACGACGCTTGCGCTTGTGAGCAAGGCACGCCTATCGACGCGAGGCCACCAGATGACCATGGCAGCCAACGCGAGCGTAGTGGCCGCCCAAAGGAAAGAGCTCGAGGCTTGCACGGCAATACTAACCAGCGGGAGTCCCATAAGCCCCCTGACAATGAGAAGGATGGCGCTGGCGACAGCATCGCAGCCAATGAGGAGAATGCCTGCCTGCGGCATCAAGCAGACAGCTATCACAGCAACCGAGCCTACCCCAATGAGAGTTGTGAAGGGCAGCGCAAGCAGCACATTGGCAAGAGGGGCGACAACGGAGAGCTTTCCAAACGCCGGTATGACAAGAGGCAGGGTTATCAGCTGCGCCACCAACGCCGCCGCCAGCGCAGAGCGGAGCTCTTTATGAAGACTCACGACATGCCTTGGCAGACGCACCCGTCCTGTCATGCGGCTATGGTGGGAAAAAAGCACTTGCAGCACATATGAAAGGTAAGAAGACAGTAAGCAAAGACCGACCACAGATGCGACAGACAGGGCAAAGCCAAGCTGGCTTGGGGCTCCAGGATCAAAGAGCGCCATGACAAGGGCCACGAGGCAAACCGATGAGAGCGCATAGGACCTCCTGCCGATAAGCTCCGAGGTTGCGGCGGCACAGGCCATCATCCATGACCTGACAGCGCTCAGCGGAAGGCCACAGCACAAGACGAACATGCCTGCGCATCCGAGCACGATGGCCAACCGCAGGCCTCTGCGCAGGCGCAGGCGCTGTGTGCATCCCTGCACAATGCTGGCAACCACGGCGATATGGCTCCCTGAGACGGCTATGAGATGCGCCACGCCGCAAGAGGAGAACATGGTTTCAAGCCCTAGCTCCTTCATTGGACTGCGGTAGCCGCAAACACAGCCTGCGAGCAGGGCGCGTGCTGAGCTCGCTTGGGGCTCGATAGCCGTCAGCGCCTCATCGCGAAGATCAATGGCAAAGCTTAAAGGAGTATCAGTGCGCTCCTGGGACAGGATGTGCACGGCTTGGACGGTCCCCCAAACGCCTTGGGATCTGCTTGTGCGGCCCCATTCGTCATTTGAGTTTTGCTCGAAGCGCCCCACGACGCTCAGCACCTGGCCATAACGCAGTTCTTGGCCCAAGGACAACCATATGTCACCTTCAATTCCAACCTCGTTTGTCGCCCTCGCCTTGCAGCGAAAGCCGTAGCGCGTCTTCGAACTGTCCTCAACGACGCTCAGGCGCCACCGGGAGACTGGCGTTCGCTTCAAGGCCTGCGTAAAAGATGCGCCTTGCATGAGAAAGATCGAGACAATAAAAAGGCCCAAGCAAAAGGCAAAAAGCAGAAGGAGCCCCATTACAGGGAGGCTGGCCGCGGCGGATCCTCGCTTGCTTTTTGCCGCCTCCCTCCGCATGAGGCGCACGGCGAGCCCCGCACAGAGCAGGGCTGCGACAAGGGAGGCTAGAGAGAGGCGACTTGCAGACTCGCCACTCATCTCAAAAGGGATGAGCTGCTTAGCTGCCTGCTCGCTGACAAGCAGCGCGACCAGCGCATAGAAGGAGACGGGCAGAGCCGGACGGCACGGCAGGCTTGGCTCATACACAGATGTCGCCTTTGATCTTCTCGAACTTCTTCTCGCCGATGCCTGTGACGCGCATGATATCTTCAATAGAGGCAAAGGACCCGTTTTGCTCGCGGTCTTCTATGATTGCCTTTGCTGTCGCTTCGCCAACGCCGGATAGCGTTTGAAGGTCTGCCGAGCCAGCCGTATTGATGTTTACCTTAGATGAGCCGGATGACGCAGAGCTCGACACAGCAGAGTCCGCCGGAGCCGCTTGCAGGACTTCTCCTTGGTGGGGTACATAGATCTTCTGTCCGTCCGAGAGCAGCTCGGCGAGGTTCAAAGACGAGGTGTCGGCCTCAGCCGTCAGACCGTTTGCCATCGAGACCGCATCACGTACGCGCGGCTGCTCGATAGACAGCTCGTAAACGCCGGGCAAGGCGACGGCCCCCTCGACGTCAACCACGATGGTTGGGACGTCTCGAGCCTGCGACCCGCTGCCCCCGTCTGCCCCCTGCGCCCTTTGCGCGGAGGAGGCTGCCTGTGGCGATGCCTCGGCTGCTGCATCCGCCACGCTTCCGCTGGCGTCGCGCTCTATAACAAAGCCAGATGGGCTCAAAGCCCAGAGGCTTGAGGCCACGGCCACGGCAGCCATCACGACACCGCAGGCAATGAGCAAACGATGCTTCGTGCGAAGGCCGAGACGCCTCAGAAGCCTGTGTGAGGAGCCAGGCAGACCAGATCTGCGTTGAGCCATTGCCATCTCCCTATGATGAATTCAATCTTTTCCACCATAGTGAGCGCCTGCTAGCGCCATGTGAGGCTCAAGCCAAGTTCGCCTTGATGATTGCCTGCATGCAGCATGCGGCTATCTTGGCGATCAGCCGTCCCCCCGCGCAAACATGCTGCATCCTATCTGTCATGCGCCCATAGTCGCGCAGATATGAGCGGCATTGGCCTCTGCAAGATCATTGGGTCCAAGCAGGGCAGAGCTCCGCGTGACGGTGTCTGAGACAGCGCGGCGCACGGTAGCTTGGGCACTGGTCGAAGTCCACATACTCGACTTTCTCGACCAGATCATCGATCATCGCGTCGTGGTCGAAGCAATCCCACGCTTCATGGACCTCGTCGATGCGAGCATGCGTCTCGGGACGCCGGGGCATAAACAAAGTGCAGCAGTCAGGGGCAGTCTCGCAACAGATGTCATAGGTTCCAATTTGTTGCGCACGCGCGATTATCTCCTGCTTGTCAGAGCCGATCAATGGCCTGAGCACGGGAATGGTGGCCATCTCGTCGACAGCGGCTATGTTATCAAGAGTCTGGGAGGCGACTTGTCCCAGCGACTCGCCTGTCACGAGCGCCTTTGCTCCCTCAAGCCGCGCAATGCGCTGCGCGACGGCAAACATCACACGACGGTACATGATGATCCTGAGGCTCTGCGGCACGGCAAGGGAAATTTCCCGCTGTCGTGCCCCAAACGGCACAACGTACAACCGGCCCACGACTCCAGAGGGGGCAAAGGCATGGCAGATATCCTGACAGAGCCACTCACTCGTGTCAGAGGTCATCGGCCGCCCCGAGAAATGCACCGGCACGCAGACTGCTCCACGCCTGCCAACCAACCATGTGGCGACCGGTGAGTCGAAGCCTGAGGAAAGCAACGTAACGACTTTCCCAGCGCTGCCGACGGGCAAGCCACCGACGCCGCGCTCGGTAAGCGCGTAGACGAAAACTGACGCTTGGTTCACTACGACATACACGGTTACATCTGGGTGGTGCACGTCGACTTTCTTGTCAGGAAACTGCTCGCAGAGCTTTGCCCCCACAAGGCGGTTGATGTCCAACGTATGCAATTCATAGTTGGTCGAGGAACGGTGGGCGTGCACCTTGAACGTCTGGAACTTCCCTGCCTCTCCAAGCGCACGAATCGCAGCCGCACAGTATGCGTTTTCGTCTAAGCCGCAGCGATAGGCCAACGACGCGCGAGCAACGCCAGGGACACGAAGGACCTGTCGTGCAATCCCGGGCACAGCAGAAGCGTCACTAGTCGTTACCAGCACGTGACCGGGAATGCGGCGCACGTCTATGTCTGGTAGCTTTCCTAGCACATGTCGAATATTGGTTACAAGCTGGTTCTCAAAGGTCGAGCGATTGCGGCCCTTGAGACCTATCTCGTGATAATGAACAAGACAAACACATTCTGAAATTGTCTCAGCCACATTAAGATTCCTGCTGCTTCTTTGACGGCTCGACACCGCTTAACTCCTTGTCAAAATCCTTCTTGACATAGGAAAGCGTACCGTCATTGATCTCGTTCATGGCAATGGAGACTGGGTCCTCGCCAGAGACGACGGTGGTAATGTCATCGAAGTCTTGGATCTGAGTCACACGCATGTGCTGGCCGCAAACCATGTTGTTAATGTCACACGCACGCTTAGAGGCGACGGCACACAGCAAGAAGGGGTTGCGCTCACACTTGTCAAGCAATGAATCAATCTCAGGTTTAACAACGGACATTGTTGATGGGACCTCCATCTATTTCGTACCTTTGTATGACGGCGATGAGCTCTTCTGTCGCACGCGCCACGTCGTCGTTCACGATACGTACATCGTAGCGCTCGCCACAGGAGATTTCATGGCGAGCATCTGAAAGACGCAACTCTATCTGTGCCTCATCTTCTGTAGCACGGCCGCGCAAGCGTCGCTCAAGCTCTTGAATCGAAGGCGGCTCAATGAAGATGAGCACCGCATCGGGAAAGGCTTTTCTCACGTTAAACGCGCCTTGGCAATCGATCTCCAAGATCACCGAGCGACCCTCAGCAATGCGGCGCTCCACCTCGCTGCGCAGCGTCCCATAACGATGGCCATGGACGAAAGCCCACTCCAAGAATTGCCCAGCATCGACGCGACGGGCAAACTCCTCATCTGAGAGGTAATGATACGAGACTCCCTCGACCTCTCCTGGCCTTGGGGACCTCGTAGTCGCTGACACTGTTAGATCAATATCAGGCCTTTTCGCTCGGATACGGGCGACGAGCGTGCCCTTCCCCACACCTGCAGGCCCTGATATGACAAAAAGACGAGGCCTCGCTTTCACTACTTCGAAAGCACCTCGAGAAGCTGCTCGCGCTGGCGTGCGCCGAGGCCCTTGACGCGACGGGTAGCGGAGATGCCAAGCTCATCCATGATCTTTGCAGCTTTAGCCTTGCCATAGCCAGGAAGCGACTCTATCAGTGCAGAAACTTTTAAACGACTCGCGATGGGGTCATCTGAATCAAGGACTTCCTCAAGGGTGACTTGTCCATTCTTGATCTTGTCACGAAGCTCCGCGCGAGCATGACGCGCCGCGGCGGCTTTCTCGAGTGCCTGCTTGCGCTGCTCTTCGCTCAGCTGAGGTAGTGCCATGAAGTCCTCCAAACATAGATGAAAATATGACCGTACAGCCCGTACTACAGGGCGCTATGTGCTGATTCCCTGCACGCTGCTATAGTTTGCCAATCTTTTTGCAAAAGTACAAGAGTGAGCTGCGAAAATGTTCACGAATGGGTTCGTAATCACCACAAATGCACAGTTAAGTGCCATAAAAGGCACGCTGACGCTATCTGGTCATCCAAGATTCATCTGCGGGATTGTCGCGAAAGGCCAAAAGCCGCCTCTCGTCCTCGGCGGCGATATAGTCCTCCTCCACTGCCACCTTCACAAGACAGTCGAGGTTAGTCAGGCTTGCGCTTGCGACGTCGGCCGCCGAGAGCCGATCAATAGCACGTTGCATGCCGTAGGTAAAGATCGACATGACCCCCATTACGTTTGCCCCTGCTTCGCGCAGTGGCAAAACGCAATCGAGGACAGACCCACCCGTTGAAATGAGATCCTCTATCACGACAACTCTCTCCTGCGGCTCAAGGTGCCCCTCAATCTGATTGTTGCGGCCATGGTCTTTGGCCGACCCACGCACGTAGCCCATCGGGAGGCCGAGGCGATCCGCGGCAATGGCCGCATGAGCAATGCCAGCAGTAGACGTTCCCATCAGCATCTCAGCCTCAGGATATAAGGCGGCGACCCTTGCGGCAATTGCCTCGTCCACGAGCGTCCGCACTTCTGGATACGACAAGGTCAAGCGATTGTCGCAATATATCGGGCTTTTGATGCCGCTTGCCCATACAAACGGCTTTGCAGGACGCAAAAACACCGCCTTTATAGAAAGGAGCGCGGCAGCAATATCTTTGTCTGTTGCGGTCGAAGTTACTTGGTTCATCTTCCTACTCTCTTCCTTTTTCACATTTCTTGTCATGCACGCCTTGGCCATGCCGACGGAGCTAGGGTCGCATGAGCTCCTGGACTATTGCATCAAATGCGACGGCTGGATCCTGCGCGCGAGTGATGGGGCGACCTATGACGAGCTTTGAGGCCCCTGCTGCAAGGGCACGCGACGGCGTGGAGACGCGTTGCTGGTCTTCGAGAGCAGAGCCTGTCGGGCGAATCCCAGGCGTCACAATGAGTCCAGATGGGCCGAGAGACTTCCGCATAGCGGAGGCCTCCTGCGGCGAGCAGACGACGCCGTCGGCTCCCGCATCAACAGAAAGCATCGCAAGGCGCGCGACCTCGGCCTCGACAGAAAATTCGATGCCGATTGAGACAAGGTCATCTCGACTAAGGCTGGTGAGCACAGAAATTGCAACCAGCTGAGTGCGTGATCCGCGCTCTGAGGCGGCCTCCTCAATACCGGCCCGCGCTTGCGCAACCATCTCGGACCCGCCAAGGCCGTGCACAGAAAGCAGGTCAGCCCCCACAAGCGACGCGACGCGCGCAGCACCTCTCACCTGAAAGGGAATGTCGTGAAGCTTTAGGTCCAAAAAGACGTGCAGCCCTCGTTTGCGCAGCTGTTCCACGATAGAAGGTCCACAGGCGTAATAGAGGGTCATGCCCACTTTGACCCAGCTTGCCCTTCCGGCAAGCTTATCAGCCAGCGACAGGGCGTCATCGCGGCTGCAGTCAAGAGCCACGATGACAGCCTCTCGCGCTTCTTCTTGACTTAGCATGTGAAAGCTCCAATCAAATCGTTGATGTCATCGGCGCCCTGCTCAGCCACCCACGACTCAAGCTCGCGTGCCACTCGCACGGCACAGCTGGGATCGTAGAGGTTCGCCGTGCCGACAGAGACGGCTGTGGCGCCAGCCAAGATGAATTCAGCGGCATCTGCGCCGCTCTGGATGCCACCAATGCCACACAGAGGCAGGCTGCAAGCGCTATGGGCCTCCCAGACCATGCGAACGGCGATGGGGTGGATCGCAGGTCCCGAAAGGCCGGCAGTGGGACGTGAGAGACGGCTGCGGCGTGAGCTCACATCGATTGCCATCGCCGGGATGGTGTTGATCAAAGACAAGGCATCGGCTCCGGCATCCTCAAGGGCGTGGGCGATCTCCTGTACGCGAACAGGGCCCATCTTCACCACAAGAGGACGCTGCGTGTGGGGACGCACGGCACGCACGACTTTAGCGGCGCCCTCTGGCGTCGAGCCGATCGCGGCGCCGCCACAAGCTATGTTCGGGCATGAAATGTTAAGCTCTATTCCCGCTGCGAAAGGCGCATGCTCCTCATACAGCTCAACTGCGGAAACATACTCCTCAACGCTGTGGCCGGCTGCTTGCACGATTACCGCGCACCCCCGCGCGGCAAGCCCGCTCAGATAGGCGCCGCTTTGAGCGAGCATCGCCGGAATCCCGGGGTTCTGCAGGCCGACAGAGTTCATCATGCCAGACGGCGTCTCGAACAGGCGCGGCGCTGGGTTACCATCCCATGGCTTGGCTGAGCATCCTTTGCAGGTGATCGCGCCTAGCTTGGCCACATCGAAGAAGCCTTCAAACTCGCTGCCGAAACCAAACGTGCCCGATGCGGTGTTCACAGGGTTCCTCATGCGAATGCCACCTAAGTCAACTGTCATGCGAGGCTTCTTTGCACTGCTCACCAAAGCACCTCCTCCGCGTTAAAAACCGGTCCGTCTGTGCAGCAAAACTTATAGCCCCCCGCGACCATGGCGACATTACAGGTATGACAGGCGCCGAAGCCGCAGCTCATCATCTGCTCAAGGGACACCTGACAGAAGACGTGCGCCTTATGGGCGCACGCTGCCACGCCAGCCATCATCGGCGCAGGTCCGCATGACATGATCAAGGAAAACGGCGTGAGGTCCGTCGCCTGCAGCGCTTGCGTCGTGAAGCCGTGAAAACCCTTTGAACCATCGTCGGTGCACACAAGGACCGATGACGCCCCTATGTCCATGAACTCTTGCTCGCCCCAAAGCTGAGACGCGCTGCGTGCGCCAATGACGGCCTCAAACGCTATTCCCTTCTGCGCGAGCTCGCGTCCTGCGGCCAAAAGGGGGACGATCCCGACGCCGCCAGCGACAAGCAGCACGCGGCTCTCCTCGCTGCGCGGGAGCCGCCAGCCGTTCCCGCAAGGCCCTACGACGGTGGAGCCTTGCCCCACCGCCATCGCCGCCAAGCGCCTCGTGCCATCTCCCACGGTCGCGACGACAAGCTCTATCTCGCCTGCCATTTGGTCGATGCTGGCAAACGAAAGGGGTATGCGAAGGAGTTGGGAACGATCACCCGGCACGTCAACGTTAATGAACTGGCCGGCCCGCAACGTCCGGGAAAGCTCCGGGGAGCAAATGACAACTCGCCAGATCTCCTCGGCGAGCTCAGCTTTGCTTGTCACAATAAAGTCATAGAGATGTACCCGCGCAGTCGACTCCACGCATCCTCCTAGCTTCAAAGGCAGCATTTTCAGGCACGCGCGACTCACGCGACGACACCTGAGGCCAGTGTCCTTTTGCCGTCCATGAACACATCGGAGGCCGCTCCTGTGAGCTTTGCGCCAAGAAATGCTGAGTTCTTCGACTTGCTCTCAAAATAATCTGGCGTAACGTCCACCGGAGCCGCAGGGTCAATCAGCGTCAAATCAGCTGCAGAACCCCTCTCTATCTTCACCGGTTCCAGCCGCAAGATCCTGCGAGGAGAGACGGCCATGCACTCAACCAGCCTCGACCAGCTCATCTTCTTCGGCAGGACGAGCTTGGTAAGCATCAGCGGAAGGGACGTCTCCAGGCCGATGGTGCCAAAGAAGGCGATCTCCCACTCGCACTGCTTCTCATGGGCCGCGTGAGGCGCATGGTCTGTGACCACGCAGTCAATCGTGCCGTCGCAGATGCCCTCGCGAAGCGCGGCGGCATCGGAGGCCAAGCGCAAGGGCGGGTTCATCTTCAGGTTGGTGTTGTAGTCATTCGTGATGTCATCTTCGCAAAGGAACAGGTGGTGCGGTGTGACCTCGCAGGTCACCGGCAGCCCCTCCCTCTTCGCCTCGCGCACATATGCGAGCCCCTTGGCGGTGGATATATGGGCAACGTGCAGCGGGCATCCCGTAAGGCGGCAGAGTTCGATGTCGCGGATGATCTCGAGCTCTTCGCCAAGCGCAGGCCATCCGAACATACCCAGGCGCGTAGAGGCGCAGCCCTCATTGATGACGCCATTTGCCGTGAGCGACTCAACCTCGCAATGGGCGATCGCCACCCTGTCGAACTGAGAGACGTATTCCATGCAGGTGCGCATCATGCCGGCACTTTGCACGCCATGACCATCATCGGAAAATGCACAGGCGCCCTCGAGTACCATGTCTCCGATCTCCGAGAGGGCCTCCCCCTTCTCCTGCCGGGTAAGGGCGCCAATTGGGCGTATGTGCACAAGACCTGCGGCTTGCCCGCGATCTATCTGATACCGTATCTCAGCTCCTGTGTCAGTCACGGGGTCGGTGTTTGGCATCGTGGCGACATCAGTGAACCCTCCATGCGCGGCAGCGCGGCTGCCGGTGGCAATTGTCTCTTTGTATTCGAAGCCCGGATCGCGAAAATGCACGTGCATGTCCACAAGGCCTGGCACCAAATACTTGCCGGAGGCATCTATGACCTCAGCTGATGCCGGGGCGCTGAGATCTTTCCCGACCTCGGTTATCGAGCCTTCATCTATAAGCACGTCATAGATGCCATCAAGTGAGACCTGCGGGTCGACGACGTGGGCGCCTTTAAGCAGATATGCCATTGTTCTCTCCTCCAAGCAGCAAGTACATCTCAGCCATACGGGTCAGCACGCCAGCATTGACCTGCTTCAAAATACGCGAACGCGCGCTGTCAGCAACCTCTGTGTTAATCTCCATCCCTCGGTTCATGGGACCGGGATGGCAAACAACCGCGCCTGGCTTCATCATCTGCTCGCGACGCTCGTCCAAGCCATACAGGCGGTTGTACTCGCGACGGGACGGGATGGCCGCACCTTCCATGCGCTCAAGCTGGACGCGCAGCATGTACACCACATCAACATCCTCTATGACAGAGTCGAAGTCAGCGGTCTGCGGGCAGCCGAACCAGCTGGGATCATCAACTTGAAACGTCGGCGGGCCGACCAAGACAACCTCTGCCCCCATCGTCTTGAGCGCAGGCGTCAAGGAACCGCACACGCGACTGTGCGCAAGGTCGCCGACAATGGCAACCTTCAACCCATCGAGATGGCCGAACTCCTCCCTGATGGTGTAGAGGTCAAGTATAGCCTGCGTCGGGTGCTGATGCTTGCCGTCTCCGGCGTTGATAACGACAGCGTCCGTGTTCTCAGAGATTCTTTGTGGGGTGCCCGCAAGGCGTGCCCGACACACGAACATGTCGACGTTCATCGCGTCAATGGTCTGGATCGTATCTGCCAAGCTCTCGCCTTTGACGACAGAGCTTGTTGACCCCCCCATAGATAGGCTGTCGGCAGACAGGCGCTTCTCGGCAAGCTCAAAGGAGCTCTTCGTGCGCGTCGAGGGCTCGAGAAACAGGTTGACAATGGTACGGCCGCGCAGGGCGGGGACTTTCTTTATCACCCGGTTGTTGACGATGGGGTCGAAGGACTTCGCGGTGTCTAATATCTGCGTTATGTCATCAGCGGTGAGACTGTTCGTGTCGATGAGATTTTTGACGCTCAGCATTATTGGACCCCTCCGGCTTCCTTTGTGGCACCCTGTTCTTGTGCCACATCCCAAATCTCGACGGTCGTGCGGTCGTCGTCAGGCTCTATGTAGACTCGGACGTCCTCCTCATGAGAAGAGGGCACGTTTTTGCCCACATAGTCAGCGCGAATTGGCAGCTCTCGATGGCCGCGGTCAACCATCACGGCAAGCTGCACGCAGCGAGGGCGCCCGTAGTCCATGAGCGCATCAAGGGCAGCACGAACCGTGCGCCCTGTATAGAGCACGTCATCGACAAGCACAATGTTGGCGCCATTGATGTCAAAGGGTATGTTGGTCGCATGCAAGACTGGCGCGATGGTACGCGTCACGTCATCACGGTAGAAGCTGATGTCAAGCGTTCCTAGCTTAGGCCTGACCTTATCAATTGCCTCGATCTCGTTGGCAAGCAAGCACGCAAGGACCTCGCCTCGCCGGATGATGCCAACTAAGGCTATGTCAGTAGATCCTTCGTTTCGCTCGATAATCTCATGGGCAATGCGCGTCAGGGCGCGCCCCATCGATGCCTTGTCCATGATCGTTGCCTTAGGCTGCTGTGCCATTGGTCTCCCTTCCTTGTGCATCACACATCCCTTTGAGGCATAAAAAAAGAATGCCTCAGCCGCATGCGACATAAGACATCCTCAAAAAGGCTCTGTTTGTGACTCGTGCTCTTGCCGAACAGCACGCAGCTTACCTTGTGGGTATCTCGTACCGCGCTTAAAGGTCTCACGTAGTGTAGTCGATGGACGCGCCATGCGCAATCGCTTTTTTTGCAGATTTGATGAGGGAGCCCATAAGGCAGGCCTGCCGCCTACATCCCTGCCGGCATGTCCGTTGAATGATGCTTGCTGGGATCTGCATTGGCATCTTGCTGCTGCCGACGCTGGCGATAAACGTTTGTGCGCGCAAGTGCAAAGCCAATTCCGTTGACGCGGATAGAATAGAAGAACTCCTTGACGAGCGCCTTAAAATACTCACACCCTGAAAGTTGGGGGCATGCGCGATCGGTGAGAGCAAAGGCAAGCTGGCGGAGCTGAGGGCTCACGTTGGTCAGCGAGAGGATGTCATCTGTACCCATGCGAGAGAAAATCCTTTGCATCCCTGCCTTGAGTTCTGCGTCGTCAAGACCGCCACGACCGATCGCCTCGCCGACGTAGCGAAAGCCAATCGTGTCGAGCGCCCGGCGAATGCCATGGTCATGTATGTCGAGGCGATCCATCACGTCGCACATGTCGTTCCAACGCTCGAAGGACAGGTCCAACGAGCGCATCGCAGAGCTGGATCCCGGCAGGTCCTCGCGGTAGTTGTAGTAGGGCGTGTCCGTGTAGACGATCGTTTTCGCCTGACACATCGTCTCGATCAAAAAGGGATTGTCGACCCAGCCTGCCCCAGGAACCTCTTTGAAGCGGATCTTGCGCTCGCGCAGGAAGTCCCTGCGATAGAGCGCCGACCATATTGAAGGGTGATGCTGAATCAAGCGAGGGCAGTCGATGAGCGCAAATGGCTGGTGGTTCGGGCGTATCCGCTTGAAGTAAGAGCAGTGCAGCCGGTGCTGCTGAGCTGTGCCGGGCATCCAGATGCGCCAATAGGACGACTTTACGATGTCAGGGTAGCCAAAACCCTTTGCCTCATAGCGACGTGCCAGCGTAAGCAGGTCGTCGTACATGTGGGCCTCTACCCAGTCATCGGGCTCCAGGATCGCGACGTAGGTGCCCCTCGCCTCGTCAAAGCCGCGATTGACAGCCGCGCCGTAGCCCCCATTTGCCTTGTCGATTATGCGTACACGCGCATCAGAAGACGCATGGCGCCTCAAGATGGCAAGGGTTCCGTCTGTGGACCCGTCGTTGACGCAGATGATCTCGACGTGCGCGAGGGTGTTCTTCTCGACGGAGCAAAGTGCCTGGTCAAGATAGGTTTCGACATTATAACAAGGCAAGACGACAGAGACGTCGACGCTCTTTGCTACCTCTCCCATGTCATTGTCCCAAAGATTTGTAGGCTTCGCAGACCTCGTCTGTAGGGCCAAGCATGCGCTGCTTGCCCTTCTCGATCCAACAGACACGGTCGCACATGCGCTCGACAAGGTCAATGGAGTGGCTTACAAGCAACACCGTGACATTGTCTGACTGTACGAGCTCTTTGATGCGCGCCTCGCATTTCTTTTGAAACAGAAAGTCACCGACCGAGAGCGTCTCATCAACGATCAAGATGTCTGGCTCCGTGATCGTCGCAATGGCGAAAGCGATGCGCGCGACCATGCCGGAGGAGTAGTTCTTCAATGGCATCTCCATGAAGTCCTGAAGCTCGGCGAAGTTGACTATGTCATCGAAGTGCTCATCGATGAACTCTTTTCGATAGCCCAGCAAGGCGCCGTTGAGATAGATGTTCTCCTTGGCCGTTAGCTCCATGTCAAAGCCAGCACCAAGCTCGATGAGCGGAGCAATCGTCCCTACGACCTTGCAGCTTCCCTCCGAGGCCTCAAGGACGCCTGCGATGATTTTGAGCATCGTGGACTTGCCTGAGCCATTGGTGCCAACAAGGCCGAATGCCTCACCGCGCTTCACGTCGAAGCTGATATGATCCAGCGCGCGGAACTCCTTGAACTTCAACTCATGGTGCGCAAGGGCAATGAAGTACTCCTTCAAGGAGTTGAATTGCTCAGAGGCAATGTTGAAGATCATGGACACGTCATGCACCGAGATGACGGTCTCGACGTCAGGGCCAGGTATTCTCGGTCGTGTCAGGCGGTAGTTCTCCTTGACGGTGAAATTCGTCGAAGCGCGAGAGACTTCCCCTGACTGATCTACAGCATCAACAAAGAGCATGTATGAGCCAGCGTCATCAAGCTCAAAGGTGTAAAAGGGCGAAGAAGACAGGCAGCCCTTCTCCACATAGGTCGTCGACCCTACGCTGGGAGCTGAAACCCAGCCGAAGTTATAGGCGATCTCACCTTTCACATCACCGATCACGGCAGCAGCGAGCTCTATCGACCCGCCATCACTCGACGTGGATGGCACACGAATCTTCACTGACCAGCTCGCTGGCTCGATTCGCTTATTAAGGGGCGCCTGAACGGCAGCAATGCGCTTTGGATCGCAGACAAGAGCTTCAATATCCTTATCTTCCTTACTTGCGCTATCACTCACGGGCACTCCTCAAGACAGGAACTTCAAACATGCGAAATGAGTATACACAACTCTAGCGACGGCCTGCATATATCTCATCGTTATAACAAACAGGTCAAAGCCCAGCCTTTGCTGGAGCTGCAGCTAACATGCTCCGAACCAAAACATATCCAAACGCTTTACTAAAAAAGCCGCTAAATGGGTATAGTAGGTGAGATGTGAGGTTCCGAGAGGCGGGATCGACATGTAATTATGACAGAAAGGAGGAACACATGAACAAGCAATTAGGGAAAAACCTTGAGAACGCTCTTTACCGGCTGGTAGCAAGGGCTGACACAAATGGCCTTACTTCCACAGGCAACTACAAGGCTCCTGAGTTTCAGGAGTTGAAGAAGCGTGGATACTTCGACTCGTGCAGGGAATTTCTCAATTACAGTGCACAGGTGAGACTGTCACAAAAAGCCCTTGGCTATTTTGGGTAGAAGCGATCAACACGCACAAGCTTAAAAGAGGCCGCTCTTGCACACGCAAGAGGGCATTTTTTATTATCGCTTTTTGAGCGCCCTTGCCGTACGATCGCCCAATCCCCCAGACGCCGCGCAGAGGCCGCAAAGCGACCTCACCTCAGATGTACAAGATGAACTTATGCTCATTCTTCTTAAACACGAGCACGCCGATAACCAGCGCGAGGACAGCTGAAAGCGCACAGCCAAAGATAAGCCCTACCGTGGGCGCCGTGTCCCACAGCATGATGTCGCGTATGAACGTCACATACAGATACATCGGGTTGAACTTCTCCATAACCTGCATCCAATGCGGAAGGATGCTGTAGGGGTAGAAAAGCGGCGTTGCATACATCCACGCCGTAAGGACAACGCTCCATAGATGGATCACATCACGGAAGAAGACCGACGCAGCAGAAAGGAAGAGCGAAAGGCCTGCGCAAAATATCATCAAAAGTAGCAGCGCCAGCGGCAAAAGCAGAGCATAAGGCGTCAGCGGCACGCCCTCAACCAACATCACAAGGGCAATTGCGATCAAGGAGAACGCGTAGTTCACACCGCCGAAGAGCACCTTTTGGATGGGAAAGACATAGCGGTTGATCTTGACTTTTTTGAGCAGGGAGGAAGCTCCGATGATCGAGCTCATTCCTTGGCTCGTCGAGTCAGACATAAGCTGCCACGCAGTGTTGCCAAGGATGAGGTATACGGCGTAGTTGCCTATCGAAGGGTCGTTATAGCGCATGAAGCTACCGAAGACAGCTGCCATGACAAGCATCATGAGCAGTGGGTTTAGCACTGACCACACGACACCGAGGGCGCTGCGACGATACTTGAGCTTGAAGTCTTTGGAGACGAGCTGCTTGAGAATAAAGAGGTCTTTTTGCTTAGGCGGATACCACGCGTCTTCATGCGACGAGTTTTTGTTGTCAGGACTCTGTTGAGACACCATACCTCCAGGGAAACCGACGCTACAACTCTGTGCAATCCTATCACAAGCGCATATCCTCGCTAGATTGTGGGGATGGAAACGACACGGGTGGAGATGTGGGCTGCAGCAAGGATCTTCTTTGCGGCAATAGTCTCTCGTGAGTCCGGGTACGGGTTGTAGGCATAGACGACCTCACCAACTCCAACCTGGGCGAGCTCCTTAGAGCATTCATTGCAAGGAAAGTGCGTAACGTACACCGTCGATCCTGCAAGCTCTCTCATGAGGCCTCGAAAGTTCAAAACAGCATTGCGCTCGGCATGCACGACGTACGGATACTTTGTGTCAATCCAATCGCCATCTCGTTGCCATGGAAAGGACCCATCATTCATGCCTCGCGGCGTCCCGTTATAGCCGATTGAGAGAATGCGCCGATCATTGCTGACGATGCAGGCGCCAACCTGCGTGTGCGGATCCTTGCTTCGCAGCGCAGAGAGCGCCGCCACGCCCATGAAATACTCATCCCAGCTCAAAATACGCTTTTTTTCTGACATGCCGTCCCCTTTTAAACAGCAACCATCAAAGTCTGACACAGCTATGAATTCGCAAACTTCTCAGTTGCGCAACGCCAAGACTTTCGTATAATAGCTCTCGTATACATTCCCCGGTGGCGCAGTGGTAGCGCAGCTGACTGTTAATCAGCGTGTCGCAGGTTCGAACCCTGCCCGGGGAGCCAGAGACTTTTCAAGCCAGATGCTGCAAGCGTCTGGCTTTTTTCATAACAACGATAGCTGAGCTCCTTTTCATGGTGCCTTCCTCGGCAAAAGCCCCGCCTGTTGGCGGGGCTGCAAAGCTCATCAAACGCCCGAGCAAACGTCTCCCAGCAGCTGCCACTTAGCTTCTGGGATGAACAAGGCGAGCACGGAGTTCAAGATGCCTACTCTTCCATATAATCTTTCAATTTGCCGGACCTGCTTGGGTGGCGCAGCTTTGCGAGGGTCTTCGATTCAATCTGACGAATTCTCTCTCGCGTGACGCCAAATTCGCGCCCAACTTCTTCGAGCGTGCGCGGATGGCCGTCTTCTAGGCCGAAGCGGAATTTAATGACCTTGCGCTCACGGTCTGCCAGGCCGTCGAGCACTTGCTCAAGCTGCTCCCGGAGCATCGAGTCTGAGGCCGCGTCAGGAGGAGCCACCGCAGAGGCGTCCTCAATGAAGTCGCCAAGCTGGGAATCCTCCTCTTCGCCTATGGGTGTCTCAAGGGAAACGGGCTCTTGGCTGATCTTTTGTATCTCGCGCACACGCTCTGCCGTCATGCCCATTTCAGCACCGATCTCCTCAGGTGTGGGCTCCCGACCGAGCTCTTGAAGCAATTGCCGCTGAACGCGCACGAGCTTGTTGATCGTCTCTACCATATGTACAGGAATGCGAATCGTACGCGCTTGATCGGCTATGGCGCGCGTAATCGCCTGACGTATCCACCATGTCGCGTAGGTTGAGAACTTGAACCCCTTCGTGTAATCAAACTTCTCTACAGCGCGGATCAAGCCAAGGTTGCCCTCTTGAATGAGGTCAAGAAAGAGCATGCCGCGACCGACATAGCGCTTGGCAATCGAGACGGTCAGGCGCAAGTTGGCAGAAATGAGCTGTTGTTTTGCATCAAGGCCGACTTGCTCTATGCGCGACAGGCGCCTCAACTCCGTGCGTGAAAGGTCTGCCTCCCCTCGCTCGGCGGCCTCAAGCTTCTCAGTAGCTTCGTTGCCCGCTTGGATCTTCATGGCCAGATGGACTTCTTCTGAGGCGGTGAGCAGGTCAACCTTGCCTATCTCCTTGAGGTACATGCGCACGGGATCCCCTGTGAGCATCACCGTAGAGCTATCCTGGCGTCTCGAGCGGGCGCGGCTCGAGCGCTTTTTCGCATGGTTTTTTGGCGCAGAGCGAAGTACTTCGTTGGCAGCGCGAGCCTCTGCACGGGCTTCGCGCTCCGCGCTGTCTTCATCATTAATATCGTCGACATCATCATCAACGATATCAAGGTTTTCGTCATCGCCATCTATCTCAGACGCCGAAAGGTCGCCTGCGGCGGCATCTGGCAGATCTCCTTCTCCTTTTATCTGGACGCCCTTCTCACGGATGGCATCGTACACGTCAGAAAGCTCATCATCGTCAACATCCACATCGACGAGAGCTTCCTGGATTTCGTCTTCGGTAACCGACCCGCTCTTCTTCCCCTTCTTAACCAGCATCTCTACGATCTTAGAGAGTTTAGGAGAGATCTGAGAACTCCCAGCAGCATGTTTCGTCGTTGCCACGTGATTCCTTTCGACATAGGCCCTAAGTGTTTTTTCCCCACTGTGTAGCACATCAAACTTCAGAACTTATCTTTTGCTCTAGTTCTCTCGCGCGAATCTGAAGCTTGCTTGCACGCGCATACCAAGCTCTCTTTTCTGCGAGCCCTACATCAGAGGATGTATCCCGAAGCCGTACTTGCAATGACCGGACTTCACGTCTTGTTGAGTACAGCTCGATGACATCTACCAAAAAGAGGGCTTTGCGCTCATCGTCCATACCGGCGGCGGCAACCAAGCCTCCGCCAGAAAGTATCCGAGGGGCATCAGGCTCAGCACGAGTAGCTGCCGCAACCAACTCAGAGGCAGAGACAGAGACAGGCGCGGCAAGCATGGCCCACGCAATGGCTTCATGGCGAGAGTCGGCCCAGCTTAACTGACCCAGCCGATCTCCATACGGGCGCACGACTGAAGGCGCGCGCGCAAGCAGCGCCAACAATTCGCGCTCAGCCGCAAGCTGCTGGCGATCGTCAAGGCACAGCACCTCAAGGGCAGCCGCCGGCGCAACCGGCTTTTGTGTGGGCAGCGCCGCTACGGCGATGGGGTTTGGCTTTGACTGTGAAACGCGTTGAACGGCACGCTTGGTAGCCTCAACATCCGCTCCAAGGCGCTGGGACAAATCCCTCACATAGCGATCGAAACTCACCGACCCCTTAAGCGGGGCAAGAATCTTTGCTGTCGCCTCCAACGCTTTGACACGCTGGCCAGCAATGCTCAAGTCAAACTCAGACAGCGTCTTTTCAAGGACGAACTCAACGAGTGGGCGCGCCTGCTTGATGATGCTGCGCAGCTGCTCAGCCTGATGCGTGGAAAGGAATTCCATGGGGTCTTGGTTGTCGGGAAGGACCACGCAACACATCTCGGCCTCTGTCTTATCAGCATATTGCACAGAGAGCTCAGCGGCCTTCTGCCCGGCGGCGTCTCCGTCGAACATGCAGACGATCCGCCTTGTGCGAAAGCGTGAAAGCGCTTTGACGTGCTCGTAGGACAAGGCGGTCCCCAGCGCTGCGACAGCGTTTGAGAAGCCATGCTCGTGCAACGCAATCACATCGGTGTAGCCCTCTACGACCAGCGCCTCGCCAGTGGCTGTTATCTGCTCCTTCGCACGATCCAGCGCAAACAGGTGCCTCGACTTGTGAAAGACGGCCGTCTCTTTGGTATTGAGATATTTGGGCTTCGCATCCCCCAGCACGCGACCGCCAAAGCCAATAGAGTTGCCCTGCTCGTCGTGTATGGGAAACATGACGCGTTCAAAGAATCGGTCCTGCATGCGCCCTGACCTCTGTTGGGCAAGGTCGCATGCGACGATCTCATCGGAGCTGAAGCCCCTCTCGCGCAGATGGGCCACAAGCGCGCCATGGCCAGGCGCATATCCCAGATGCCAACGACGACAAATGTCAGAGCCGAACCCGCGTCCGGATAAGTAGCGCCGCGCTGCCTGAGGACCACTACCCCTTCCGCGCAGGAGCATCATCGAATAATAGGATTCCGCTTCGGCAAGCGCTTGCATCAGGCGGTTTCGCTTCGGTCCCCGCTGCTTTCCCTTCTCTTCAACGAGCTCGATTCCCGCGCGGTCGGCTAGGTAGCGAATCGCATCAGGAAATTCAAGGTGCTCTCGCTCCATCACGTAGTCAAAGACATCCCCACCCTTATGGCATCCAAAGCAATTCCACAGGCCTGTCGAGGGGTTGACATGGAAGGACGGGCTTTTCTCATGGTGGAAAGGACAGCATCCCCACCAATCTTTTCCTCGTTGCCTGAGCTCAACGGTCTCACCGACGAGAGACAAGATGTCAGTTGCCTGGCGAACGCGCTCTTTGTCCTCCTCCGTGATCACCGATGCGCCGCCTCCTTCTGCAGCTCAACACATGTGGTGCCTATATTCTTTTGTACCCACTCGCTATCCTTGGCGATCTCCAGCTTTAGCTGTGACATCGAGGTGAAGCGACGGTCGCCTCTTCGATGGCGGACGAAGGCCGCAGCAATATCATGGCCATAGAGGTCACCGCTAAAGCCGATAAGGAAAGCCTCAAAGAAAGAAGGCCGCTCACAGGTCTCAAACGTAAGCGGGGCACCGACATTGATGGCAGCAGGCCATGCCCGATCAGCTGAAGCTACCCAGCCGCCATAGACACCCTCTGCAGGCATACAGGCAAGAGGATCAACCTCAACGTTAGCTGTAGGGAAGCCAAATGAGGTGCCCTCTCCGCGCCCTCGTACAACCCTGCCGCGTACAAAATGGTACCGTCCCAGCAAGCGAGACGCCTCTGATACCTTGCCGTTCCTTATGAGGCGCCGAATACGGGTAGCGGAAACCACGGTGCCATCGCAAGACACAAGCTCATGGGCATGCACTTCAAAGGCCTGCTCGGCACCTAAGACCGACAAAGACACAGGGTCGCCTCGCCCCTGTGCGCCAAAGCGAAAATTCGTCCCCACATGCACAGAAACGGGTGTGAAATGGCGCTTCAACACCTCAAGGGCAAATGTGCGCCAAGACGTGTGCGCAAGCTCAGGCGTGAATCTAAGGCAAAAAACTGCATCTGCTCCCTGAAGCGCAAGTATCGCCAGCCGATCGGCACTTTCAAGCAAGCGCGTGCAAGGTCGGCCCTCCCCGATGACATAGGCAGGGTCGGGGTCGAAGGTCACGATGACAGAGATGAGGCCGCGTATGCGGGCCTCGTCGCAGGCTTGCCCGATCAAGGCCTGATGCCCGAGGTGCACGCCGTCAAAGGCTCCTATGACGCATACGCAGCCGCTGTCAGGGGTAACATTCACATCATGCCGGCACAGCAATATGCCGTCAACTAGCTCCTTGCGCACCCAACCTTCAGGAAGCGTCGGCAACGCAAAAGCCCGTGACCCCTCTTTCACATACGCGCTATCGGAAAAGTTAGCACCGTCCCTCATTGCCTCACCCCACTGACACCGCCAGGAAAGTTCACCTTGCAGACAAGTCCCTCCTGCCGAGCCTCCCAAATGCCATAGAGACGATCCTCGAAGACCAAACAGACCTGCTCATGATCCCGCGGAGTCCGTGCGCAGCGGCGCTCAGCTGCAGGATCTGCTACGCGGCCAGCCGAGATGCGCTTGCCACATACAGCGAAGGAAAGCTCTGCGGCATCCAGCAGACGCACTGGCAAGCCAGCAGCCTGCGCAGGGTCGACACAGCAGCAAGGAAGCAAAGGCGCACCCTTGGCTTCAAGCTTCGCAAGCGGCACACACGCGTCAAGCGAAAGGGAGCCTGCAGCGATGCGCCGAAGAGACAAAAGATACGCTGCACTTTGTAGCTTTCGCCCTAAGTCTCGTGCAAGGCTTCTGATATAGGTCCCCTTGGACACGCTAAACTCACAGCGCCACACAATGCTTCCGTCTGGCTGCTTGTCAAGGGCAAGAAGGCGTGCGTCATAGATCTGTATGGGACGGGGTGCAAGCACGACCCGCTCGCCTGCGCGCGCCCGAGCATACGCCCGTCTACCCTCGATTGAAATCGCCGAATATGCGGGAGGCACTTGATTGTGCTTGCCCACAAGCGCACCAAGCGCCTCCGAGGCAAAGTTTTCGTTGAGAAGCTCTTGGGGTACGGACGCGACTCGGCTGGTATCTCCGGCACGATCATCCGTTGTTGTCTCTTTGCCAAAGCAAATGCACGCCTCATAGCGCTTTTCGCTCAACGACAACATACCCAGCAGGCGTGTGGCTGGACCTATGCCGACGACAAGCAGCCCCGTTGCCAAGGGGTCCAGCGTGCCCGCATGTCCCACGCGACGCTCCCCCACCGCTCGCCTGACATGAGCTACCACATCATGGCTGGTCATGCCAGCAGGCTTGTCGATGGCAACAAGACAGCTGATGCCACTTGCGTTTCTTCTCACTGCGCAGCTTGCCCCTCTGAAACCACTACAACCTTGGGAAAAGAGGTCGTGCCGCCTTTGGCGATGTTTTCGGGAAAAAGTGCGCGCAGCTTTGGAAGGACTTCCGAAAGGGCCTCATCGATGTCTCCTTGGATGGTAAAGCCTGCCGCAGCCTTATGGCCTCCGCCGCCGAACTCGCGCGCGACACCAGAGACGTCCAAGGAGTTCTTCGAGCGGAGATTGCCACGCACGACGCCGCCAGGAACCTCCTTCAAAAACAAGGCCACCTCCGAGCCAGCAACGCTGCGAACAACATCAACAAGACCGTCACACTCATCGAGGCTTGCACCTGTCCGCTCGATATCAGCGGCAGTCGCGTAGCTGTACGCGATACGTCCATGCGCAAATGTCATGATGCGGCCCATAACAGCAGCTTTCAGATGCAAGAACTCCAAGCGGAAGCTCTGGTACACATTGAGCGAAACCTCAGCGGGAGAAGCGCCTGACTCCACGAGCTGTGCGGCGACATGCAGCGCCTCGGCGTTCGTGTTCTGGTACTGAAAGCGCCCGGTGTCCGTCATGATGGCGCACAGCACGCTCTGCGAAAAGGCTGCACCCAAAGGCATGCCAAGGTACAGTGCATACTCGGCGACCAAAACGCCTGCTGCGGCAGCATCGGTTCTAATAAGCGAAACATCCGCAAAGGGCTTCTCACAAGGGTGATGGTCGATGATAACTGAATGCCTCGAGCGTGCCAAAACGGCTTCCCCATCACTCATGCGAGAAGACACAGACAGATCTACGCTCACGAACAGATCTGGGTTTCCTCTGTAATCACGCGCATGAACAAGCTCAGAGCTGCCCGGAAGAAAAGCGTATATGCGCGGCACGGGATTCATATCGGCGAGCAAGCCAATAACCCGCTTTGTAGGCCATCGACGAGCGATCAGATCAACCATGCCAAGCGTGGAGCCAAGGGCATCCCCATCAGGGTTCATATGGGCGCAAACGACAATGCTCCGCGCGCGCTCGATGAGGTTCGTAATACGATCATAGACAAGCGCCTGACGAGGCTCAATCGTCAGACCATGGGCTCTTTCCATGATAGGTGGCTACTTCCCTTCGTCTGTTTCAGCTTCAGCCGCGGCTGGAAGTGGATACCCTTCCGCATCCTTTGCGACAGACATGGTCGGCGGGACATCCATGAGAGCTCGCGATATACGCTCCACCTCGTCTGCGGTCGAATCAATCTCGAAATCGATCTCCGGCGTCACTCTCCAGCCAAGGGCATGACCTAGAAGAGAGCGCACATGGCCCTTAGCCCGCTGGAGAGCGGCTGAAACCTGCTCATAGCGCTCCGGTGCGCAGCTGACATACGCACGCATAAACGTCTTGTCTATCGAAACCTCCACTCCTGTGAGCGTCACAAGAGAAAGATCAGGGTCAGCGATATCAAACAACAAAATGTGCGCGAGCTTCTCACGCGCCTGCTCGTTGATGCGACGAGAGTTGTTATTTTGCTTCATGACCTACTCCGTCCGAGCGACCTCTTCCATTCGATACGTCTCAATGGTGTCCCCGGTATGAATATCCTGATACCCATCTAGGCCGATGCCACACTCAAAACCCGCTTTCACCGACTTTACATCGTCTTTGAAACGACGCAGAGACGCGAGCTTCCCTTCCCACACCACAACCCCGTCGCGAACAAGACGGGCAGAGTCAGTCGCGGAAAGCTCACCTTCTTGAACCATACAGCCTGCTGCTATGCCGACTTTCGGCACCTTGAACGTATTGCGCACCTCAGCTGTGGCGGTCTGCATTTCTTTCTCAGTAGGCTTGAGCATACCGATGCGTGCGGCATCGATGTCCTCGATCGCCTTATAAATCACGCTGTAGGTACGGATCTCGACGCCAGCGGCGGCCGCGGCAGCGCGAGCTTTCGCCTCTGGGCGCACGCCAAAGCCAATGATAATCGCATTTGAGGCGTCAGCAAGCGTCACGTCAGTCTCGGTGATTGCACCGACAGCCGAGTGGATGACGTTGATGCGCACCTCAGACTGATCCATCTTATTCAGCGAGTCCTGGAGAGCCTCAATTGAGCCTTGGACATCAGCCTTGATGATGAGGTTGAGCTCCTTTACCTCGGCGTCAGCCATCGTATCGAACAGGTTCTCAAGGGTTACGTGCTTGACCTTGTTCTGCTCTTCGATGCGGGCTTTAAGCGCCCTTTGATCCGCAAGGGCGCGGGCCTCGCGCTCGTCTGTAAAGACGCGGAACTCATCGCCGGCCATGGGGACACTCTGAAGTCCTAGGATCTCCACCGGGTCAGACGGCCCTGCTAAGTCGACGCTGTTCCCATGCTGGTCGAGCATCGCACGCACGTGACCGAAGGCCATACCAGCCACCACCGCATCGCCATCATGCAGCGTGCCGCGATTCACCAACACCGTTGCGACCGATCCACGGCCGCGATCGAGCTTTGCCTCGAGCACGAAGCCAGAGGCGAACGTGTCAGGGTTAGCCTTGAGCTCAAGGACATCAGCCTCAAGCAAGACGCTCTCCAGCAAGTTGTCGATGCCTATCTTCTTTTTGGCAGAGATGTCGCAAAACATCGTCTGGCCACCCCATTCTTCGGGTATCAAATCATATTTGGTCAGCTCTTGACGCACCCTCTGGGGATCAGCGCCGGGCTTGTCGATTTTGTTGACTGCCACGATGATAGGCACGTTAGCCGCGCGTGCATGATCTATTGACTCGACCGTCTGTGGCATGACACCATCATCTGCCGCAACAATGAGGATCACTATATCAGTGACCTTAGCGCCACGAGCGCGCATGGCCGTAAATGTCGCATGACCTGGAGTGTCGATGAAGGTGATGGTTCGACCATTGATTTTAACCTGCGAGGCACCGATAGCCTGCGTGATGCCGCCGGCTTCCTCCTCTGCCACACCTGTATGCCGGATGGCATCAAGGAGGCTTGTCTTGCCATGGTCAACATGGCCCATAACCGTAACGACAGGTGGACGGGGCTTGAGATCTTTTGGATCATCGTAGAAGCTGAAAGAGTTCTCCTCCTCTTTCGTCATGACCCGCACATCTACGCCAAGGTCATCTGCGACGAGCTCGATCAGGTCATCTGACATGGATTGCGTCATCGTGAGTGGAGTGCCGAGCAAGAACAGGCGCTTGATGATGTCATTTGCCGGAACGCCGATGAGCTCTGCCAGCTGGGCAACTGTGGCACCCTGCGGTACGTCGACGCGGTCAAGCTTGGAGAGGTCCTGGTCGTTTTGGATAGCCTCTTCGACCTTCTGCTCGTGTTCTGCCTCTGCCTGCTGCTGCTTGCGACGCTCCTTGCGCCGCTTGCGCCTTCCCGTGGACTCTTCGGTGGCCTCGCGCACCGCCTTGCGCGCCTCTTCCAAGACGTGCTCGCGGTTGTACTCCTCAGCCTCATGCGCCATGCGACTGTAGCGATCGTCGCTCTGCTTCCCCTCATGGCGGGCGCTCTTGTGGCTTCGGCCACGACTGGGCCGCATATCCTGCTCTTCAATCGCGGCCTCTTCATGCGCAGAAGAGGCAGCACGACGACCACGGCCAGCGCGCACGCTGCCAGCTTCCTTTGCAGGACGCCCGCCTCGCGCTTCCTCTTTTTTCTGAGCGGTCTGCTTGGCCTGCTCCTTGAGCACCTCCTCCTGCTCTGCAATTTGATCGAGCAAATTTGAGAAGGTGGGCAAAGACTTCGGAGCCGTGTCCTTAGGTCGCCGTGCCTCTTCAGCAGCTTTCTTCTTGGCTTCTTCTGCGGCCTTCTGGGCCTCTGCGCGCTTATGCGCCGCCTCGGCCTCGGCGCGGCGCTTCTCCTCTTCGCGACGCTCCTTCTCGCGGCGCTGCTCAGCTGCTATGCGCTCAGCTTCGGCCTTTTTTGCGGCGGCCTTTTCTGCGGCGGCCTTCTCTGCAGCCTCAGCCTTCTTTTGAGCCTCGATCTCAGCGGCCCGGGCTTCAAGAATCGGCTTGAGCTTTTTGCGCACAATCGAGACGTAGGCGTCCTCGAGGGTCGAGGACGGAGACTTCGCCGGAATCATCATGTCCTTGAGATGGCCGAGCATCTCTTTGCTTGTCATGCCATATTCCTTGGCGAGGTCGTGTACGCGGGTCTTTGCCATGAAACCTACCTTCCAAAATACGTGCGATGCGCGGCAGACATCCTGCCGCTAAATCAACGAATCAGGATCGTCTGACACAGGAATGTCAGACAGCTCCTGGAATTTTTCATGAATGCCGCAAAAGCGTGATCCAGGACGGGCCATGTTGCGACAACGAATGCCAGTCGGGCCGACATATTCACACCGATGAGCTCCGTCCTCTTCAGACTCAGAAGCCTGCTTGCTAGCTTGGGCAGGCAAAGACTCAAGCACCTTCGAGGCAAGCGACTCATTCTTAATATCAATATGGTAGCCCGTCAGGCGCGCGGCAAGCCGGGCGTTTTGACCTTCTTTGCCAATCGCAAGGGAAAGCTGATCGTCCGGAACGATGACCGTGGCGTAGGTGCTGGCAGGGTCGGGATCAACGATGACGCGCGTGACCTTTGCTGGGGACAAGGCGCTTGCAATGCAGCGCGCCGGATCATCGCTCCAAAGCACGACGTCGACACGCTCTCCTCGCAGCTCGGAGACCACCGTGCGCACGCGGCTGCCCTTGGGTCCGACACAGGCACCAACTGGGTCGAGACGCTCGTCACGCGAAGAGACAGCAACCTTCGAACGCACGCCAGGGTCGCGAGCAATCGAGCGAACCTCGACCACGCCATCATAGACCTCCGGAACTTCGAGCTCAAACAGACGCTTGATGAGGTCTGGATGGGTGCGGCTGATCACAATGGAGGGACGTGACCTCTCGCCGCGAACTGGCGGCTCAGTGGAGTTCGGGTCGCGCACCTCGACGATAATCGCCTTGATGCGCTGGTTGTGCATATAACGCTCACCCTGGGGGCGCTCATTGCGCTCGTCAGGGTTGCGGCGCAGGTCAAAGTGCGGTAGCTCAGCCTCTACTCCCTCACGTATTTTGACGATCGTGAAGTCAGGGGTGGACTGCAAGACGGTTCCCGTAATGATGTCCCCAATACGACCGGAGAACTCCTCGTAGATCTGCTCGCGCGCAGCGTTGCGTACGATCGCATTGATTTCGGCTTTCGCGTGCTGAGCTGCAATGCGGCTCGTGTCCTTGGGCGTAACGTCTACCTCGTCAAAATCAGCATACTCACCCGTCTCGGGGTCAGGCTCACCTTTAGGCACTCGTTTGTAGACGTATACATTGCCCGTCTGCGGATCGATGGTGACGCGCGCGCCATAGTCAAGATGCAGCACATTGGCATAGCTTTCAGCCAAAGACTGCTCGAGCTTGCCGATCAGGTAGAGCTGGTCGATATGCTTTTCCTCGCAAAGGGCCATAAGTGCTTCCATCATCTCTGATGCCATTGTAATTCGTATCCCTTCTCGCGAACACAGCAGCGCTCGCGTTCGCTCATCAATGCTTCGCCAAACGCTAGTTTCTACCGCCACGTTTCTTTCCATTTATGCTCAAATCAGGCTTGAGCTTGGCTTTTTTTATACTTGAAAGAGGCATGTGGATCTGCTCCCCATCCACTAGAAGACCAACGCCTGCGTCTGACACGCCCAAGAGCCTTCCTGTAAAGTGGCGCCTGCCTTCTGTCGCTGTCGTTTGAACCACCACATTCGATCCTGCAAAGCGCTCAAAGTCATGCGCACGACGAAGGGGGCGATCAAGCCCAGGAGAGGAAACCTCGAGGCTGTATGAGCCCGGCAGGGGATCCAGCTCGTCGAGCACCTCTGCGATCCAACTTGTTTCCCGCGTGACCTCATCGAGGGTGACGGTGGGAAGCGACTCGTCAGCATGATCGATTCTCACGCGCACAACCGGAGCGCTTGCGACACCCACAACCTCTACATCGACTATGTCAAGGCCGTGCAAGGGCGCTTCCTTCTCAAGTGCTTCGAGCACCATATCCCGAATAGGCTCTTTCGCCATTTTGCTCCTTCATAGCCCCCATACGGGCTCACATACAAAAGGAAGCAGGGCAAAAAACACCCTACTTCCTTCACAGCTCAACTACATTCTTTTTGATTAAAGCACATTAGCCCTTATGGGTCAACTATGGAGCCACGTGACAACTACGCTCATAGTCAACTTTTATTCCCACGAATGCTAACGACATGTCAGCTCGTTGCGACGAACTGCCTGCCGGCCGCTCAAGAAGCAACGATGTTGACCAAGCGACCAGGAACAACGACGCACTTTTTGATTTGTTTGCCATCCAAGTACTTTGCGACAGCTGCTTTTGCTGCTTCCTCCAGCTCTTCGGTAGAGGCAGCAGCAGGCACACTCGTGTGCGCGCGCACCTTACCCATCACCTGAACCGCAATCTGAATCGTCTGCCTCACGGCCTGCGACGGATCGAATTCAGGCCAAGGCTCATTGTAGACCGAGCTTTTCTGACCCAGCGCCTCGTGGAAGAGCTCCTCGGACCAATGCGGCACAATCGGTGCCAGCATGGTGACGATGTCATGCGCCACACGCCAGCACAAAGCACCGCTACGTTGGCTTTCATTGGTAGCATTTATGTATTTGCTGGCCGCGTTCGTAAGCTCCATGATGGCAGAGATTGCCGTATTGAACTGGCAGCGATCAAAATCCGCTGTGCATTTCATCCCAGAGGCGTGCAGAACACGGTTCAGCTCGGCCGCTTCGTCCTGAAGATCAGAGACAACGAGCTCTTCATGGGGATTGGCCGTCTTGGAAAGCAGCCAAACGATACGCCACGCGCGCCTCAAGAAGCGGTTGGCCCCCTCAACTGCCTTCGGATCCCAATCAAAGTCTTTCTCGGGAGGCGCAATGAAAAGAATGCAGAGGCGCATGGTGTCTGCACCGTATGGCTCAATGACCGAGCTTGGCGGGACCACATTGCCCTTCGATTTACTCATCACGTCGCCATGCTCGTCTTTGACCATTCCTTGGCACAAAAGGTTGGTGAAAGGCTCGTCAACGTCTATTAAGCCTTCATCCCGCAGGAACTTTGTGAAGAAACGCGAGTAGAGCAGGTGCAGGATGGCGTGCTCAATCCCACCGATGTAGTTGTCTACCGGCATCCAGCGGTCAACAGAGGCCTTCGAGAAGGGCATCTTGTCGTTATGAGGATCGCAATAGCGTATGTAATACCAGCTGGAGCACGTAAACGTATCCATCGTGTCGGTCACGCGGCGCGCAGGCCGACCGCATTTCGGGCAGGTTGTCTCATAGAAGTCAGGGTATTCGGCAAGCGTCTCTCCCGCCCCGAGATCCAAGTCGTCAGGGAGGACGACCGGCAGCTGGTCATAGGGTACCGGGACGTCGCCGCAGTTGTCGCAATGGATCATGGGGATGGGGTTGCCCCAGTAGCGCTGGCGTGAGATCAACCAGTCACGCAAGCGGAATTGGACTGTACGCCGTCCGCGGTGATGCTGTTCCAGCCAGTCAACGAACGCCTTTTCGGCTTCTGAGTGCTTGCCTCCTGCAAGGCCAGTAAACTGGCCGGACTGCACAAGGTAGCCCTCCGCGGCCATGGCCTGATCCCACTCGACATTTCTCACGACCATGTCGCGCTGGTCTTTTAGCTGATCGTAAAGAGGATCGTCCCTCTGGCAGATGATAGGCGGGATGTCCAAGCCGTATTTCCGCGCAAAGTCGAAGTCGCGCTGATCGCCGCAAGGTACGCCCATCACCGCGCCAGTGCCATAGTCAAGCAGAACATAGTCAGCAATCCATACGGGAACGGGCATGTTGTTGATGGGGTTGAAGACATAGCGCCCCGTGAAGACGCCGTGCTTCTCTCGCGCCGTCCCTTGACGCTCAACGCTTGTGACTTGCTCCACGCTTCTTTTCAGCTCTGCAAAGGCCTGCTCATTGCCTGAGCCCTCGATGAGCTCAGCTGCCAAGTCGCTCTCAGGCGGCAGAACCATGAACGAGCAGCCAAAGAGCGTGTCAGCACGGGTCGTGAAGACAGTGACCTTCCGATCCGTCGGCGTCTTTCCATCAACATCTGCAAGGGTAAAGTCTATCTCCGCGCCCTCTGACCTTCCGATCCAGTTGCGCTGCATCTGCTTTACGCGATCAGGCCAGCCGGGAAGCTTGTCGAGATCGTCAAGCAGCTCTTGAGCATAATCAGTGATCTTAAGGTACCATTGGGAGAGGTTCCTCTTCTCAGGAACTGACCCACAACGCCAGCAGCGACCATCGACAACCTGCTCATTAGCCAAAACGGTCTTACAGGTAGGGCACCAATTCACCGGAGAGGTGTCACGATAGACAAGGCCCTTCTCCCACATTTTGAGGAAGATCCATTGGCCCCACTTGTAGTAGTCGGGATCACAGGTCTTAACCATCCGGTCGTAATCATAGGAAAAGCCCATGCGCCGCATGGTGCGCACGGCGTTGTCCATATTTTGGTAGGTCCACTTCTTCGCCTGCGTGTGGTGCTTGATTGCCGCATTTTCAGCGGGAAGGCCAAACGCGTCGAAGCCCATGGGGTGCAAGACGTCATAACCGCGCATGCGCGCCTGACGCGCCATCGCGTCGCCAATCGTGTAGTTGCGCGCGTGGCCCATGTGAAGGTCGCCCGAGGGATACGGGAACATCTCGAGCACGTACTTCTTGGGCTTAGTCGGGTCCTCATCCGTCTTGTAAAGCTTCTCTTCTTCCCATATCCTTTGCCACTTAGCCTCAACTGCCTGCGCATCATATGCAGGAACGTCGAAGCCGCTCGTATCATCCGCCATAAGCTTTTCCTCTCATAAGGCGCGAAAGGGCAACTCGTAAGTATAGCCAAGTTCGCAGCGCCCACGACATGGACCTCAGCTGTCACTGCAACTAGGAGCGGAAATTAACACTGACTTGCTGATTTGCATCCTTCAGAACAACGTCATGGGCCCCGCCTTCGACCAGAGACGTCGCCGAAACCAGCGTTAGCTTTGCCTTTTTACGCAGCTCAGCAAGGTCGAGCGCCCCGCAGTTGCACATCGTAGAGCGGACCTTGAGAAGCGAGTTGTCAACGTTTTCCTTCAGTGGACCCGCATAGGGGACGTATGAGTCAACACCCTCAACAAAGGAGAGCTTCTTTTTGCCCCCGAGGTCGTAACGGGCCCAGTTGCGCGCCCGTGCGGATCCCTCTCCCCAATACTCTTTCATGTACGACCCGTTCACATTGACCCTGCGGGTTGGGCTTTCGTCGAAACGAGCAAAATACCGCCCTAGCATCAAGAAGTCAGCGCCCATAGCCAAGGCCAACGTCATGTGATAGTCATAGACGATGCCCCCGTCAGAACAGACCGGCACATAAACGCCTGTCTGCTCGTAGTACTCGTCACGGGCGCGGCACACGTCTATGAGCGCAGACGCCTGTCCCCGGCCGATGCCCTTTTGCTCTCGCGTGATGCAAATGGAGCCGCCGCCAATGCCTACCTTAACAAAATCAGCGCCTGCGTCAGCTAGGAAGCGGAAGCCCTCGGCATCCACGACATTGCCTGCGCCGACTTTGACCGAGTCGCCATAGTGCTCACGGATCCATGCCAAGGTAATCTTTTGCCATTCAGAAAAGCCTTCGGAAGAGTCGATGCATAGCACATCAACCCCTGCATCAACCAGCAGGGGGACGCGCGTGGCATAGTCACGCGTATTGATACCTGCGCCGACCATGTAGCGCTTTTGGGCGTCAAGGAGCTCGCCGGGGTTGGACTTGTGCGAGTCATAGTCCTTGCGGAACACCAATGAGACGAGGTGATCATTCACATCAACAATAGGAAGCTGATTCAGCTTGTTTTCCCAAATGATGTCGTTCGCCGTCTTGAGGGAAGTCTTGTCATCGGCAACGATGAGCTGGTCGCGCGGTGTCATGAAATCACGAACAAAGGTAGCGCGATCGTCGCGGGACGGGCGATAGTCACGTGAAGTCACAATGCCGACAAGCTTGCCTCGAGGCGTTCCGTCTTCTGTGACAGGCATCGTCGAATGATGCGTGCGCTCCTTGAGGTCGAGGACATCCTGCAATGTCATGTCTGGCGTGATTGTCGAGTCAGACGCGACGAAGCCGGCCTTGTATGTCTTGACCTCTCGCACCATAGCTGCCTCGTCTGCGGGGGTCTGCGAGCCGTAGATAAACGAGATACCGCCTTCCTGCGCGAGAGCAATCGCCAGCTTGGGCCCAGACACGGCCTGCATGATCGCCGAGACGAGAGGGATGTTTATCGAGATCGCCGGCTGCTCGCCACGCCGATACTTCACCAACGGCGTCTTAAGCGAGACGTTATCTGGGATATTTTCAGAAGACGTGTAGCCCGGCACGAGCAGATATTCTGAAAATGTGTGGGACACTCCGTCGAAAAACGTTGCCATGCAATAACTCCCTTGTCTTCTCATCTGCGTACAAGACGCTGGATAACTTCAGTACGTCGTGGGCATTGTAGGGCAAATGCTTTATCCCTGCTCAGCAGGGCTATGCTTTTCCACCCTCATTCATGACCTGATCGAAGTTCACAGCGATGTCATGTTTGGTCGGCACCCATTCCACCTTCTTGAACAGCGCCGCCACTGTAATCGGTATGTAGGTCATCATGAAGATGGGAAACGTGAAGAGATTCGTAAAGATGCGGGAGCGCTTATTTGCATGAATGTGCGAGCGCTCAGAGATGGTTGTGATAATTGCAAGGAGGAAAAACGCCACATACATCGACAGGAATGTCATCACGAGCGAACCTACGCACATGATGATCTCGCCTTCCGTGGCTAGAAAGCCATGCGAGATGGTACCTATGATCAAATAGCTCGCATTCACAAAGGCCGACAGCAGTGTCAAGATCATGCCAGGGGCAATCGTCATGAGCATGTCGTAGGAAGCGAACTTCCCTTTGCGAATGCCATGCAACAGGTCTTTGTTGTATGAGAAAAAGACCTGATAGAAGCCCTTAGTCCAACGCATTCGCTGCGTCCAGGAGGCTGAGAAGGTCACAGGCTGCTCGTCAAAAAACTCGGCTGGCGCATAGCCGATCTGAATGCCGTTCGCACAGCAGAACGTCGAGAACTGGATGTCTTCAGTCAGGGTATGGAAGTCCCAGCCATGCATGCCCTTGATAATACGCGATGAAACCATCCAGCCAGAACCAGAGATTGCGCAGCTCGTACCGCTCATCATTCGGGCGTTATTCAAAAACTTTGCCTCCCGCATAAACCAAAGGGCGTAGGCAGCCGAGACCCAACTTGAGTCAAAGTTCTTTGAGTTGCGATAGCTTGTGCATACGAGGTAGCCGGCATCGAAAGCTTGGTTCATGATCTTGACATAGTTAGGGGCAATGATGTTGTCGGCGTCCATGACAAAGAAAGCCTCGTATTTGTCTCCGTATTTGTTAAGAATGCGGTTGAAGCCATAATCCATGACCCAGCTTTTGCCCTTGCGCGCCAAATCGTTGCGATCCCAGGTGATGGCACCTGCAGCCTCAGCCTCCGCATGGGTATTGTCTGTGCAGGCGTCGCAAACAACAAAACAGTCGATCAGATCCTTCGGATAGTCCTGCGTGAGTATAGAGCGCACAAGGTTGCCGATTACTGCTTCCTCATTATGGGCTGCAATGAAAAAAGCATACTTATGCTGCTTTTTCGCAGGGGGAAGCACCACATTGCCCTTCGCCCAGACCTTGAGGATATAGACGAATTGATAGAAGTACGAGATGGTGAAAAATGTCCAGATGACTATATTAAAGACAACTATAGGCGTTATGCTCATGCGATTGAATTGCAGCTCCACGACTATTCCCTTCCAAAGCTCAAACGCCGAGTACATGCGGGCATATGACATCTCCTGCAGCGGTGCGTCCCATAGAGCGCGCTCCCAACTTCTTTAGTATATCGATGAGATCCACCGGGAGCGGGTCAGCTTCCACGATTGCCTCTCCCGTCACAGGATGATCGAAAGCGATATGCCACGAATGCAGAAATTGCCTTTTCAAACCCAGGTTGGTCCTGTCGTTGCCTCTGCCGTAAAGCGGATCCCCGATCACCGGGTGTCCCGCATAGCGCATGTGCACCCGTATTTGGTGCGTTCTTCCCGTATAGAGATGGCACTCAAGTAGGCTGTACCCTTCGTCCCTGCGCCCTGCCTCAAAGCGCTCCAAGACGCGAAAGGTCGTGATGGCCTCCCGCGCGCCGGGATCCTCAGACACGGCCATCTTCAAGCGATCATGCCGAGAGCGCGCAATGCCTGTCGTGATCGTTCCCTCATCAGGTGCCACATAGCCCCACACCAATGTGAGGTAGCGCCTGTCAAGCGTACGCAGGCGTATGAGATCTTGCAGCGCCCTTTGCGTGGTGTCGTCTTTTGCTGCGACCATGAGGCCCGACGTGTCACGATCAAGCCGATGCACAATGCCAGGACGGTCATCCCCTTGTAAGTGCCCGAGATGGTCGTAGCCGAAGCGCGCTACCAAGGCGTTAGCGAGCGTGTCATTCACATGTCCTGGAGACGGATGGCAAACCAGGCCGGCCTGCTTTGAAAGTACGACGAGCCACTCGTCCTCGAAACGTATGTCAAGGGGGATAGAGAAATTGGGAGCAAGGCCGTTTGGATCGCTGCGAGGTAAGGGAATTTCAACGGAAACGCGGTCACCGAGCACGACTTTCTCGCTTTTCGACGTCGCCAGCGTGCCATTGATGCATACTGCCGCGTCTTCGATCAAGTGTGCACAGCTGCTGCGCGAGGGCAGGATTTTTTGTGCGGCCAGAAACAAGTCGAGGCGTGACCCAGCCGTGCTTGGGCCGACGAGCAGCTCCTTGCGACGGAAAGTCGCCGGTGCCTTGCCATAGGGGATTTCTGTTTTAGATAGGCAGTTCGTCATGCCTGTAGTTTAGAGCATTGTGCTGCGGCATATAAAAAGATAGGTCCTGCCTCTGCGCTCTTTCTTTATATCTTTTCCACAAACTTTTAAAAGCCATATGCTTGAGCGTATCTCTTTGAGCGCACAGGTCCTCTCTCACCAAAGAGACGGCAGGCACGCAGAGGAAATTGGCGCTTAACGATTGGCGTCAGTGAGCGTTTCGGCCTTCTCGCGGCGGGCGTCCCATAGCAGATAGCCCACGAACGTGGCAATCACACCGCATGTCACGAATATATCAGCCACGTTGAAGACGGGAAAATCAATAAATGACAAGGCGAGAAAATCCGTGACCGAGCCACATGCTAGCCGATCAACCATATTGCCGATGCCGCCCCCAGCAACGCAGGCAAGCGAAGCAACAAGAAAAAGGGGCAGACGCTCCTTTGCGACAAGCACAAGGGCTGCTATGAGCACCACGAGCGCAAGCAACACGAACAAAGGAGAGGCCCCCTGCCCCAAACTGAAGGCGGCGCCTGTGTTTTGGATATGCCAGAGATCTATAACGCCGGGGATCAGGACACGAGCTGGGGAGCCGACCGGCAAAAGGTAACGTATCGCTGCTTTGGTCGCCTGATCGACTAAAACAGCAATGCTCGCAACCGTGAAAAAAACAGCGAGACGGCCCGTGCTACGAGACCGTAAGTAATTGCCATTCAAAAATTACTCCTGCTCATTCGTCAACACAGCCACATGGCAGCGCTCGCACAAGCCTTCCTCGTCAACGCTGGCTCGCCAGTTCCAGCAGCGAGGACATTTCTTTCCCCTCGCTGGCAGGGCCTCGCAGCCAAGTTCGTCACCTTGCCTTATCTCAACCGAGGAGCAGACGAACGGCTCGGCGAGATCGCACGACAGCTTGTCGCTGAGTAGCCCAAACTGGTCAGGAGGCAACGTCAAGACAGCGCGCGCAGCCTGCGTGGTCTTCTCCTCGAAAGCGTCTGCAGACGCGGCTTCCTCATAGGCCTTCGTAAAGGCACCACGCGCAGTGAGCATGGCTTCGTATACAGGTATGTACGGCATATACTGCTCACGAGCTAGCGGCGCTCTCCACCAGGCGAGCAACGCGGCATAGTCTTGCCCCTCACGCATTGATGACGGTAGGTACGCCATTATCTCGTCACAAGTAAAAGCCAAGATAGGTTGCAAGTCATGGAGCAGCATCGAGAGGATGTATGCCCATACGGTCTGCGCGCTCCGGCGCCCATGGCTATACGCGGCATCACAGTACATGCGGTCTTTGGTGGCATTGAGGTAGTCGTTGGAAAGTTCCGTGATGACGAAGTCATAAAGCGTGCGATAGACGGCATTGAAGCAATATTCAGCATAAGACGCAGACACGTCGTCATGCACCTGACAGACACGCGCGAGCATGAGCTTGTCATAGGCTGTCAGGTCCTCGAAGGGCACCGCATCGCGCGCCGGGTCGAACTGCCCCTCGATTTCACCTAACAGGAACTTGAAGGTGTTGCGGAAGCGACGATATGCCTCCCCGACCCGATCGAGTATTGCGGCATCGCAAGCCACGTCTGTTGAGCTGTCAACTGATGCGACCCACAGGCGAATGATGTCCGCTCCCCTTTCGTTGCAGACCATGTTCGGATCGATGACATTGCCGAGTGACTTGCTCATCTTGCGCCCTTGTCCGTCAAGGGTGAAGCCCTGAGAGACGACAGACTTGTATGGAGCGACGCCATAGGCGCCCACTGATGTCATGAGCGCGCTCATGAACCAGCCTCGGTGCTGATCAGAACCTTCAAGATACATATCAGCAGGGAAGGTAAGGTTCTTGCGATGTCGGCACACTGCGGTATGCGAAACGCCAGAGTCCCACCAGACGTCAAGAATGTCTTGGTTCGCCTTGAGATGATGGCTGCCGCATTTCGGGCAGACGCAAGCGTCACCCAAATAGTCTGCAGGATCATCGGTAAACCAGGCATTGGACCCCTTTTTGCGGAAAAGCGCGATGACGGCATCAAGGGTCTTGTCGTTGACGATGGTCTCGCCGCAGTCCTCGCACGTAAAGGCGGGAATGGGGACGCCCCATGCGCGTTGGCGCGAAATGCACCAGTCAGGCCGCTGCTCGACCATTGTGCCGATGCGGTTGGCGGCGCGGGCAGGATAGAAGCGCACATGGGAGAGCGCCTCAGTTGCCTGCTTTCTCAGGCCCGTCTCATCCATCGAGACAAACCACTGGTTGGTCGCGCGGAATATGACCGGGCGCTTGCAGCGCCAACAGTGCGGATAGCTGTGGGTGATGTCGATATGGGCAACCAGCACGCCACGCTCGTCAAGCCACTGGATGATCTTGGGGTTGGCTTCGTTGACCTCCATGCCGGAGAAGGGGCCGCCTGTACCTAGGCCCTCTCCCTTATAAAAGCGGCCGTCATCATCGACCGGCATTACCATCTTGAGACCCTGGCGCATGCCGGCATTGTAGTCGTCAACGCCATGGCCAGGGGCGGTGTGGACGACGCCAGTGCCGTCTTCGAGCGTCACATAGTCAGCTACGATGAACTTCCCCTCCTCTGTGGGAAAGATCGGCTGCACATACCGGTTGCCTGCAAGCTCGGAACCGCTGGCATGCCATTCGGCACCATCAGGTCCCTTGACCGTCACGCAATCCCAGCCAGCGATCTCACAAACGCGCTCTTTCGCAGCGTCCGCCATGATCTCGGCACGGCCATCATGCTCAATCGCGATGTAGTCAAAATCGGGCCCGAGGATCACGCCTGTGTCAGCCGGCATTGTCCATGGAGTCGTCGTCCAGATCACAACGTCCGTCTTGCCTGCCCATGCCGCAAGGCCCGTCGGCACCGTCTTCAGTATGAAGCGAACATAGATTGAGGGGCTTAGCTCGTCTCCGTACTCGATCTCAGCCTCTGCAAGCGCCGTGTGACAGTGCGTGCACCAGTGCACCGGCTTGCGTCCCTGGTAGATTGCGCCCTTGTCCCAAATCGCCTTAAATATCTCGATATCGGTGGCATCATAGTCGTTGGTGTACGTGAGGTAGGGGTTGTCCCACTCGCCAAGGACGCCGAGACGCTTGAAGCCCTGGCGCTGGACGTCGACATTTTCAACAGCCACCTTGCGGCATATCTCACGGACTGTGGACTTTGGAAGCTGGTTGAATTTCTCCGTCCCGAGACTCTCTTCAACCTTGTGCTCAATAGGCTGGCCATGACAATCCCAGCCAGGGACGTACTCTACGTCATTGCCTTGCATCATGTGATAGCGATTGATGAAGTCCTTGGAGATCTTATTCATGGCATGGCCCAGGTGTATGGGGCCGTTTGCATAGGGAGGGCCATCGTGCAAGACAAACTTCGCATGACCGGCATTCTTTTTACGCTGCAGATCATAAACGTTGTTGTCTTCCCATGCCTTCAGACGCTTGGGCTCGTTTTTTGACAGCTGCGCCCGCATCGGAAAGCCGGTCTTGGGTAAGTTCATCGTCTTCTTATACACATTTGCCATGGAAGCCCCTCCTGTGGCGCATAATCGCCTTATCACAATTTCAAATGAGTTTAGCACGTTCGCAGCTCAATATTGACCGTTCACGGCTAGCTCCTTCACAAGGGACCACATATTGTTCTCTACAAAGAAAAACTATCCTATTCCCATGGCGTCGCTACTGCCCTGAGCTACGGTAGCGTGGCATTGCGCATTCATTGACCCAGGAGGATACATGTCGCTACAGCAACCGACTCAAGAGCTCTCCTTTCAGCAACGCAAGTACCTCGACCTGCTTTCTCACCAGTTCCCCACTGTGCAGTCAGCCTTTACCGAGATCATCAACCTTGAGGCGATCCTCAACCTTCCTATGGGCACCGAGCATTTCATGAGCGACCTCCATGGGGAATACCAAGCGTTCATACACATCCTCAACAACTGCTCTGGAGTCATCAAGGAGCAAGTCGGACGCATCTTCAAAGGAGAGCTTGACGAGCAGTCCCAAGCGGACCTCTGCACCCTGATCTACTATCCAAAAGAAAAGTTGCAGCTCGTCAAGCAGAGGGGCGAAGCTTCTGCAAGCTGGTACCGAGAGACGCTCATGTGCCTCGTACGTCTTGCTCGTGTGCTGTCTGGCAACTACACCCGCTCCAAAGTGCGCAAGGCGATGCCTGTCGCCTATGCCTACATCATCGACGAGTTGCTCCACGCTTCCGCTGAAGGAGAGGCCAATCGCCATGCCTATCATGTCCGCATAATAGAGTCGATCCTTGACACTGGCTCTGGTGACGACTTCATCGAGTCTCTCGCTGCGCTCATCAAGCGGCTCGCCGTTGATCACATACATATCGTCGGCGACATATATGATCGTGGCCCCCATGCTGATAGGATCCTGGATCACCTAATGGGATATCATTCCCTCGACATCCAATGGGGTAATCACGACATCGTGTGGATGGGCGCAGCCGCAGGCTCGGCCTTGTGTATTGCGGCAGTCGTGAGGACAAATGTCCGCTACCACACACTCGACATCCTCGAAAGCGCCTACGGCATTTCGCTGAGACGCTTGGCATTGTTTGCCGAGAACACGTACACCACCTATGACAATGTCACGCCGCTCGAGAAGGCAATCTCGGTGATACTTTTTAAACTGGAAGGCCAAGCCGCCCTACGCCATCCCGATTGGCACATGACGCAAGACAGGCTGCTTCTTGACAAGGTTGACATCACCCATGGCATAGTACCCATAGGCGGCAAGGACCGGCCGTTGCGTACGCGGGACTTCCCAACGCTTGACCCCAGCTGCCCATGGGACCTCTCAGAAGACGAGCGCGACATCATGGAGGGCCTTGTGCATGCGTTTGCAAACAGCAGGCGCCTTCATACCCACGTCAGCTTCCTTTACGAGAAGGGCTCAATCTACCTTGTGCATAATGGGAACCTGCTGTTCCATGGCTGTATTCCTCTCGAGCGCGACGGAAGCTTCTCGACAGTGATGTGCGAGGGAACGCCCTATTCTGGCCGTGCCTATCTTGACTTTTGCGACCGAATCGCACGGCGGGCGTGGCAGACCGGCGACCAGACAAGTCTTGACTGGATGTACTACCTATGGTGCGGAGCACACTCTCCCCTCTCTGGACGCGTGGTCAAGACATTTGAGCGCACCTTCGTGGAGGACGAGTCGTGCTGGAAAGAGCCGGAAGACCCCTATTACAGCCTTACCAACGATCCTGCTGTATGTGCAAAGATATTGGAAGAGTTCGGCCTTGATGGTCATAAGGGCCATATCATCAATGGACACATACCCGTACGTACTATCGATGGGGAAAGCCCCATACACGCCGGTGGGAGGCTTCTTGTGATCGATGGGGGCTTTTGCCAAGCTTATCACAAAAAAACAGGAATAGCAGGCTATACGCTGATCTCAAGCCCTCGGCATCTGCGCATAAAGGCGCACCGACCCTTTCAAAGCGTCGCAGCAGCACTAGAAGACAACTGTGATATTCAAAGTGAAACTGATGTGTTGGAGAGATATGAGACGCGCCATGTCAGCGATACCGACAACGGTGCGGAAATTCGTGACCAAATTGCTGACTTACGCGCGCTTTTGGCAGCATATCGTTCTGGTGCGCTTCCTGAGCGCAGCTAGCGGGCTGGCGCGTCAGCCCTTTTTGTGTTCTCGCCACCAGCAAGGCTAAGGCCTTGAGAAGATCACCTGGAACCTTCTCAAGGCCTCTTTGCAGACAGGCGCCGCAAAATATAACAGAGAGCTTAGATACCTGCTTACTCCGTGGCAGGCTTTAACGTCGGGGCAAAACCATCGTTGCGCTTGAGAATGTTCATAAACTCTTCACCCGTGATGGTTTCTTTTTTTTGCAGATAATGTGCTATCTCGTGAAGTTTGAAACGATTGTCCCTCAGCGTCTTGAGTGCGGTCTGGTGCCCCTCTTCGACAAGTTGCGCGACTTCCTCGTCAACTTCTCGAGCGGTGCCTTCAGAGCAGGTAAGCTCCTCGCCTCCGCCCAAGTAACGATTACGCTGCTCTCCTAAGGCAACCATGCCGAACTTGCTGGACATGCCAAGCTGTGTGACCATCGCACGCGCAATCTTGGTCGCCTTTTCTATGTCGTTGGCTGCCCCTGAGCTCATATGACCGAAGATTAGCTCCTCTGCAGCACGGCCACCACACAGAACAGCAATGCGCTGCTTGTACTCCTCGCGCGTCGTGAGATAGTGCTCGTCTTCCTCAGCCTGCATCGTAAAACCCAAAGCGCCAGACGTACGAGGCACGATTGTGATCTTCGAAACAGGCATCTTGCCATCCTGGACGGCCGCAACAATGGCATGGCCCGTCTCATGGTACGCGACGACTTCCTTCTCGTGCTCTGAGAGCACCGTTGACTTCTTCTTTTCGCCTGCGATGACAACGTCGACAGATTCCTCGATGTCTTCCTGTGTGACACGTGAGCGCCCTTGGCGGACAGCACGCAGGGCAGCCTCGTTGATCATGTTGGCGAGGTCTGCGCCAGAGGCGCCAGGAGTCGTACGGGCAATCTGGGCAAAGTCGATCCCTGGCTCCATCTTTACATCGTCTGCATGCAGCTTCAAGATCGCTTCGCGACCGGTGAAGTCAGGCAACTCGATAGGAATACGGCGGTCGAAACGCCCGGGACGCAAAAGGGCGGGGTCAAGGGTGTCAGGACGGTTCGTTGCACCGAGCACGACGATACCCTTGTGATTATCGAAGCCGTCCATCTCTGTCAGAAGCTGGTTGAGCGTCTGTTCGCGCTCATCATTAGAGTTAATCGACATGTCGCGACGCTTGCCGATCGTATCGATTTCATCGATGAAAACGATGCAGGGAGCCTTCTCTTTGGCCTGCTTAAATAAATCGCGCACACGAGCTGCACCACGTCCAACAAACATCTCTACAAACTCTGAACCCGATATCTGGAAGAAGGGAACCTTAGCCTCTCCTGCCACAGCCTTTGCTAGCAGCGTCTTGCCGGTCCCAGGAGGACCCACAAGCAATGCACCGCGAGGGCAGCGCGCACCTATTGCGTTGTATTTCTCTGGATGCTCAAGAAAATGTACAATTTCCTCAAGAGATTCCTTAGCCTCATCTTGGCCAGCGACATCTTTAAACCTCACGCCGGTTTCCTTGTCTGCGACGATCCTCGCATTGGACTTGCCAGCTCCACCCAAGCCACCGAAGCCCCCGCCGCCAAAGTTCATCGAAGGACCGTCGTCACCCATGGACTTTTTGAGCTTTCGGTTAAGAGCCCAGCCGCCAAGCCAGATGAGAGCGATGGGCAAGACATAGCTGAGGAACAGATAAAGCCATATGCTGTTGTTGCTGTTGTCTACCGTTGCAGCAAACTGCACATTATGGTCTTCCAGACGACTTGTAAGGGTGTCATCATTGGGCCATGAGGTGGTTTCATATACAACGCCACTCTCTGAGGTATAAAACGATATTTTTGAGTTTGAAGAGTCAAGCTCAACACTTTTGACCTCGTCGTTATCCACCATAGAGAGAAACTCACTATAGCTCACATCTTTAACCTGGTTTTGTTGGAGGTTTGGATACAGTATCTGGTTAACCGCTATAGCCACAGCAATCGCAATGATCACGTACAGGATCATCGACTGCCGCTTCTTCTTGTCGTTCATTTCCATATAAGGCTCCTATCACCCGGTATTCAAGAGCCGGGACGCTGTTTGCAGGATACCCAACTAGACGCATTTCACTCACTTACAAACTTAGGTAGCCCTTTACTAAACGTCATCCTTCTTAATCGTGCACGACCACAACGTCTCCAACTTTAACAAGACTATATAGAGAGGCTGCAGCACTGGCTGGCAGATTCACACAGCCATGACTTCCATTGGTTTGATAGATCGTTCCACCAAAGCTTGAGCGCCATGTGGCATCATGCAGCGCAACTAAATTGCCGATGAATGGTATCCAATAATCCACATAGCTGGTATAAGTCGGATTGCCCTCTGCATCGACTTCTGGGGAGATCAACTTTACGCGAGAGCCGCTCGACGCAGTTGAAGTCATATACGAATCGATGGAATATACGCCGGTTGGCGTGTCATACCCCTTTGCGCTGTTGCCTGAGACGATATCTGACTCCCATGTCACTGAGCCATTGTCGTAGAGCTTCGCATGCTGTGTCGTGAGATTGATGTCAATCCAGCGGCTGCCCCAATCAGCTGCTCCCGGCGACCAAACGGAGGCCGTCTGCTTCATGGGAATCTCAATGGTCCCAGCACTTCCCGACTCAATTGCCGAAGAGATCGAGTCAGCAAGGGAGGCGCCATCGATATTCCAGCCGTATGTGCCACCGCTGACCGTGTACGAGGAGCCGTCAGGTGTTGTGTAATTGCGCGTCGTGCTCACCGAATCAAGCTGGGATGAGAACTCTCCTTGCGCCCATGCTGTGATTGCATCGGTATCGACACTAACAGAGAAGTCATCATTGATCGTCAGCCAGCTCGCCAGCTGGTCCTTTGTGACCTCGGCCACCTGTGTGCCGCCGACGGTAAGAGACTGCGTCGCCCCAAGCAAAGCATTCGCTTGGCTAACGGCTGTTTGGAGGTTAGCATCATCTGAGGTAACGCTCGGATGTATGTAGGCATCGTCGGTAAGCACAAGCGTGCTGTCAAACACCTGTAGGGCATCAGAAACCTGTGCTTCGACAACATCTGAATTGAGAGCTGTGCCCTGTTTTTCTGCAACTATCGCAAAGGTTGAGCTCGTGTTGTCATAGGCCATGGTCGCATCAGTCGATTGCGTCGCCTTTTGGTTGTAGGAGTCAACCGCTGAGTCCACCTCGTCTTTGAGAGAGTCCTCATCGAAGCTCGATTCATAGATAGGCGCTATATCATGAGAAGAAAAGACAGCAATAGGCCATAGCCATGGATTTTGTTGAGAAATGATCGAGGCAGCAAATGCCTTATCATTGAATTTTAAGTCCATATCCGAGCCTTTGATCTCCATAGAAAAGCCACTGGAATCACTGACTGAAAGCACATGATTGGCTACGGACGTAGCTACTGAGGAAGCCACTTCAGAAGCCGGTTGCAATGAGATGTCATCGCCATTCAATACTGAACGCGGATAGACAACGAAGTTGAACACGGCGAACCCTAGAAAGTAAAACGCAAGCAGAATCGCAACTATCACTAGCACGGGGGCAAGAGGCCTTGGACGATGCTTGTTGCTCTTTTTGCCAAAAGTTCCAGAGGAATTCAACCCGCTATGCACAGGATAGACATGTGCCCCCACTGGAGCAGACGCCTGGACGGCTGTGCGCTGTGTATATAAATGCGCCCCGGTGCGCCTACGCGCACTATGCCGTACGTTCCTTGCCATACAATGTTCTTCTTTCTTCTGGAACTGGCAGCCTGTGTTGGATAATAGTAACGCTAACTAAGAAGACTGTCGGCGAGGAGAAGCGAATGACGCTACATAGAGTTGACAAGCTCTCAGATGAGAGGCTCACAGAGTATGTTCGACTTACAGACCATCAGCTCAGGGACCTCGTTGACCCAGCACACTCACGCATGATTTGCGAGTCAGCGCTTGTGATCAAAACAGCGCTTGACATGAATTTGGTGCCCAGCTCTCTTTTTATAGAGGAAAGGCGTATGGAATCTATCAAAGATATCCTCGATCGCATACCCTCTGAGGTGCCGATATACGTCGCGACGGGCGATCTTATGTCCGCCGTTTGTGGCTACCATGTCACAAGGGGAGTCCTCGGCTGTTTTCCGCGGCCGAAGCAAATGACTGTGGAAGAGGCGCTCAAGGGTGCCACGCGCATTGCCGTTCTTGAAGACATTGTGGACGTGACCAATGTGGGAGCCATATTCCGCTCTGCTGCTGCCTTGGGAATCGACGCCCTTTTGCTGGCACCACGCTGCGCTGACCCACTCAATCGCAGGGCTATCCGCGTTTCTATGGGAACTGTCTTGCAGGTTCCTTGGGCAAGGATGGCAGACCCCTGGCCAAAAGCAACATTTGAGCTGCTGCATGCACAAGGGTTTACCTGTGCGGCCATGGCCCTTGACGAGAGCGCGGTAGCTCTCGACAACCCCATGCTGTCCTCACTTGGCCGCTTAGCCCTTTTCTTTGGGACCGAAGGCGACGGGCTTACGCACGAAAGCCTTGAAGGCTGCGATATGAAAATAACCATTCCCATGTGCCATGGGGTAGATTCACTGAACGTCGCCGCAGCCTCCGCTGTTGCTTTTTGGCAACTTTGCCACCATAGACATGCGCAAGGAATCAGCGGCGCCTTCCCGCCGCAGGCCCACTGATGTTACGCATCATAGAACGCATTTGGCGACGAGCTTGCTTGGAGTTCGCCGCAGTCCCTGCCATCTGGCGCATCTTGCCCATCATCTTGTTCGCTTCGCTCCATTGCTTCAGCAAGACGTTCACCTCTTGAACCGTACGCCCTGAGCCGTCTGCGATACGGCGACGGCGCTGGCCGTTGATCTTTTTCGGTCGCGCGCGCTCGTCAGGGGTCATCGAGCGAATCATGGCCTCCACTTTAGCGATCTGTGTCTCATCGACCTCAGTGTTAGTTTGAGCAGCTAAGCGCTCTGCTCCAGGAATCATTCCCATGAGCTTCTTCAAGCCGCCCATTTTGCGTATTTGTTGCATCTGGGCAAGCATGTCGTCCATCGTAAAGCCGGTTTTGAGCATGCGCTCTGCGTCGGCCATATCCTGTTGCGTGGCGACTTTTTGAGCTTGCTCAATAATGCCTACAACGTCTCCCATGCCAAGAATGCGTTTGGCCATGCGATCCGGATGAAAGACTTCCAATGAATCCGGCTTCTCACCCATCGACACAAACTTGATAGGCTTGCCCGTGACAGCACGCACAGACAGTGCGCCTCCGCCGCGAGCATCACCGTCGAGTTTGGACATGATCACGCCATCGAAATCGACGCGCTCAGCAAAAGTCGACACCACATTGACGATGTCCTGGCCGGTCATGGCATCGACGACCATGAGGATTTGATCTGGCTTCACAGCCTTTTTGATATCGACGGCCTCTTTCATCATGTCTTCGTCAATTTGAAGACGCCCGGCCGTATCGACGATCACGATGTCGCAGAGGCGATCTACCGCATCGACAACTGAGCCCTTCGCAACAACAACAGCATCTTTGCCGTTGCCACGATAGACCGGAACGCCAATTTCTGATCCCAGCGTCGCGAGCTGGTCAGCTGCTGCCGGCCGGTGCGTGTCGCAGGCAGCCAGAAGGGGACTGTGGCCTTTGGACTTGAGCAGGTAGGCAAGCTTGGCAGCAGCTGTGGTCTTGCCGGAACCCTGCAGGCCGACCAGCATAATCACATTCGGAGTTCGATTTTGCGCGAGCACAAGCTTTGAATCGGTCGAGCCAAGCAACTCAGTAAGCTGATCCAAAACGATTTTGACGACATTTTGGGCCGGCGTGAGGGAGTCAAGGACCTCTGAGCTCATGCACTTGGTCTTGCAAGCCGCGACGAACTCCTTTACGACGCGATAGTTGACATCAGCCTCGAGAAGAGCCATGCGGATCTCGCGCATAGCGCTGTTGATGTCATCTTCGGTGAGACGGCCCTTCCCCCGCAACTTTGAAAATGTGTCTTGAAGACGATCAGAAAGACTGTTGAACATAGGTCTAGTTCCCCTCATCCGCACCAACAAGTGCCTGCGCGTATGCGAGCGCATCAAAGGCCTGCAAATCCTCTAGTGCCTCGCCGACGCCTATCCGAAAGATAGGCAGACTCAGCTCATGGGCTATGGCTACCGCAATGCCGCCTTTCGCAGTGCCGTCGAGCTTCGTGATGATGAGACCGTCAACATCCAGAGCCTCATTAAACTCCTTGGCCTGTGCCAATCCGTTTTGCCCAGTTGTCGCATCGATGACAAGCACAACCGCGACGGGCATGGGTGAGCGCTTGCGCGTCACGCGCACGATCTTCTGCAGCTCGCGCATCAACTCTGGGGAGGTGTGCAGGCGGCCAGCAGTATCGATGAGAACAAGCTCAGAGCCCAGGCGCTCTGCCGTAGCAAGCACGTCATAGCAAACGCTGGCTGGGTCGGCGCCGCGCTCTCTTGTGACGACACGAACGTCTGCCCTCTTCCCCCAAACTTCAAGCTGCTCTATCGCTGCCGCTCGGAAGGTGTCGGCTCCCCCGATGAGGCATGCGCGCCCTTGGCGTTTTGCCGCGCCAGCAATCTTGCCAACTGTTGTCGTCTTGCCCGCTCCGTTGATTCCAACAAAAAGGACGCAGCTAGGAAGGTCCTCAAAAGGGTCTCTTGCCGCCTTCGGAAAAACAGCCGCCAGACGGGCAGCAAGAGCTTGACGCAGCTGCTCCGGCCGCTTCAAGTTGTCCCGTGCGGCACGCTCACGCAGATCATCAGTCACCTCGAGGGCGACCTTCCCACCGATATCCCCCATCACAAGGCGATCTTCAAGATCTTCCCAAAAGTTCTCGTCAACCTCGCCGCCCATGTAAAAAACTTCAGAGAGCGCCTCACGAGAGCGGGAAAGTCCTTTGCGTAATCTATCCCGTAGGTTCATCAGGCTGCCACCACCTTCCCAGTTATGCGATCAAGACGTTGACTCACGACTTGACTCACGCCATCAGCGCGCATGGACACGCCGTATAGCACATCAGCTTGCTCCATCGTACGTCTTTGATGGCTGATCACGAGCAGTTGGGTCGACTTTTTCAGCTGATCGATCGCATCAAGCAACTTGGTCAAATTTGCGTCATCGAGGGCTGCCTCAACTTCATCGAAGATATAAAACGGGACGGTTCGTGTCTTATACACAGCAAATAGCAGGGCAAGAGCTGTAAGGGACCGCTCTCCCCCGCTCATGAGCATCATTTTGGCGAGCTTTTTGCCACGAGGCTGTGCAGAGATCTCCACGCCACTCTCCTCAAGGTGCTCAGGATCCGTTAACTCCAAGCAAGCCTTACCGCCTGGAAACAGTAATGAGAACATCTCAGAAAAGTTCTTGTTGACTGCCTCAAAGGTGGTTATGAACTGCTTGCGCATCTTGCGATCTATCGCGGCAGTGATCTTTCGCAGAGCTGCCTTCGCACGTTCGAGGTCGTCAACTTGGCTGCCAATGTAGTCGGCACGGGACTTAAGCTTCGTATACTCGTCCATAGCGACCTCGTTGACCGGACCGAGGCCGTCAATTTGGGCCTCCAGAGATCCTACTTTGCGTTGCGTTTCCTCACGGTTTTCCAACTCGGGTAGCTCGAGGGCCTCCTCGACAGACTTCCCATAGCCTGTGATGGCGTCAACGGCGTGCTTTACCTCTACTTCTATTTTGCCAAGCTCAACCTTTGTGACGGCAGCGCTTTCCTTAGCGCGATCAAGCCGGGACGAAGCCTCCTCGACAGCTTTTTTCGCCTCGCTGATAGTCTGCTTCAGCGAGTCAGAGTTGGCCTCTTCGAGGGAAGCGCGATCTTTAAGGCGCGAGGCCCAGGAAAGCGCAGAGGAGTGGATTGACTCGTAGCGCTCATGAAGCGGCTCGACGCGCAAGCGAACGACATCGAGAGACGCAGCGGCTTCTTGTGTAGCAAAGATGCGATCCTTGAGGTCCTTCACGGCTCGGGAAAGCTCCTTCTCACGAGAGCTAAGATGATTTTCGCGTTCGACAACTGTTGCTAGGTGCAGCTTTGCGTTGGAAAGCCTCTTTTCAATCTCGCGCTCTTCTTGCAGGGCTTGGCTGCGCTTGCTTGTCAGTTTTTCAAGACGTCGTGTAAGCCCCCCTACCTGCTTTGTAGCCGCTTCAGCGGCATCTTTGTGACGGTTGACCTCCTGGCGCGCCCCTTCGACCCTTGCCGCCTCGGCAGCGCGGGAGCGCTCCACCTGGTCGCGCTCAGAATCAAAAGAGTCGCGCTGGGCAGAAAGCCTCCCCAGCTCCGAGGTCAAAGAGGAAAGTCCGCCGGCAAGTTGGGCCTCTTCTTCTTTGGCGTGCGCGCTGAGGTCGCGGGCGCCGCTGAGCGCCTCCTCGGCCGCAGCAAGCGACTTTGCAGCTTCCACAGATGCCTGCTGGAAAATTGGCACATGACGTTTCGCCTCGCGAAGCTTCCTTTTGCGCTCAAGCGCCCCGCGTTCAGAGGAGTCGGCCTCGCCGACACGTATGCGTCCGTCGCTGCGGACGATTGCGCCATCAAGACAGACGTAGCTGAGCTCAGGATGGCGTTTGCGCGCCTCAAGCGCCTCCCCAAGCTCTGAGATCACGCGCACTTTCCCCAGCAGCGCGGTTAAGGCATCTTTGTTGGCCGGCAGGACATGAGCCTGGGCAAGCAGGGCCGTCCCAGGCAGGCCGTCTGGCTGAGAAAGTTCGACGTCTGCGCGGCGCACAACGAAGGTCGCCGTCCCCTTGGCTTTGCAAGCCTGCGCCTCTTTGGCAAGGGCAAGGGCGTCTTGATCGTCATCTACGACAAGGGCGGCAAGGTCATCTCCAAGCAGAGACTCAACTGCAGCTTCGAGCGTTGGAGGCACCTCGATTAGATCAGCGACGCGACAAAGCACACGACTTGCTACTGAGCCGTCAACAAGAGCCGCTACGAGCCCACTGTGATTTTCGCTGGCACGATCAAGGGCTTCAAGAGCGCTGAGATCTGCTTCCGCTGAGGCAAGGTCCCTTCTTTTTGTGTCTGCGGCCTTTCGAGCCGTGTTAACGCGTGCTCTGCAAGTACTGATTTGCTCTCCGGCGGCCTTCGCCTTTTCATGGGCCTCAGTGAGCTTCTTCTCCATTTCCTGCTTACGAGCAGTGCGTCTAACAAGCGCAGATAACAGCTCGTCGGTTTGCTCGCCGATGCGGCGCAAGCGCTCAGCATACATCTCGTCGGCCTTCGTGGCAGCGTCAATTTGGTCACGCAGCTTGGCGTAGACAAGGGTTTCCTGGTCCGCCTTGCGTTGCAGCTCGTGCAACGATGAGGAGAGGCTGCCCACCTCAGCTCCGATATGCTGACGGCGCTTGGTCGCTTGGTCGGCTTCGCGGGCATAGTCTGAGACGGATTTCTTCAGCGTCTCAACGGCGGCGCGGGTGGCAGCTAGTTCATTGGCCACGCTATCGTGCTCCTGCGCACTGTCGGCACGCTGCTTGTCCATCGTCGAAAGCCGCATGCGCATCTCGGAAAGGCGGTCGACCATGTTCTTGCCCTTTTCCTCCAGAAGGCGCATGTCAGACCCCATGCGCCCAAGTGCATCTTGCATACGACGACGCTGTTCATCGAGGTCACCAACAAAGATGCCTTTTTGCTCGAGCAGGCTCTGGTAGCGATTGAGGTCTCCTTGGCGCTCCTCAAGCTGATAACGTACCAGCTCCGCCGATGCAAGAGCCTCCTTGTCCTGCGAAGACAGCGTGCGATACCTCGCTTGCAGCCGGCGCAGGTCGTCTACCGCAAGGATGGTTTGCAAGTTTTGAACCTTATTTGTGAGCTCGCGGCGGCGTTTGACTTGATCTACCTGGCGTTCGAGTGGACGCAAGCGCCGAGCTATCTCACGCTGCACGTCTTTTGCACGAACGAGATTGACGTTCATCGCATCGAGCTTGCGCTCAGCCCGCTCCTTGCGTCGGCGGTGCTTCGAGATGCCAGCAGCCTCCTCAATAAGCTCTCTCCGCTCCTCGGGACGACCGGAGAGAATGGAGTCCAACTTCCCTTGGCTGATGATTGAGTGGGTATCTTTGCCAAGGCCAGAGTCATGAAGCACGTCTTGAATATCTCGCAGTCGTGAAGGCGATCCGTTGATAAGGTACTCAGACTCTCCAGACCGATACATGCGCCTTGTGATGGCAACATCAAGAAAATCTATCGGAAGCGTGTGGTCAGCATTGTCAAGCACAAGGGTAACTTCAGCTAAGCCGACAGCAGGCCGCGCTGAAGAACCAGAAAAGATCACGTCTTCCATCGTCTGGCCACGCAGAACTTTTGCACTCTGCTCGCCGAGCACCCAGAGTACAGCATCAGAGATGTTCGACTTTCCGGAACCATTCGGGCCCACGATGACATTGAGGCCTGGGTCAAAGGTCATCTCAACCTTGTCCGCAAAGGACTTGAACCCTCTCAGCATCAGTGATTTCAAATACATGGGTGATCTTCCGCCTTCGCCTCCGAAGCAGCTGAGGGATCATTTGTACTTTGATATCCAAGATGATCAAGGGCCTCTTCAGCGGCAATAGTCTCGGATTCCTTCTTGCTGCCTCCGCTGCCACGACCAACCCTTTTGCCCTCAACGAGCACGGCTGAGACGAATGTCGGAGCATGCGCAGGCCCACACTCTTCTTCAAGCTTATAAACAGGCGCACATTTAAAATCGCGCTGCACGACCTCTTGCAGCCTCGACTTGGGAGAGATCGGCCGCTCAGCTATCTGCGGTGTAATGTGGGGCCCGAGCGTACGCAGGACAAAGGCATGGGTCACCTCATATCCGGTGTCAAGATAGAGGGCTCCTACAAGAGACTCGTAGACGTTTTCAAGCGCTGATCGCAAACCGCGAGCCCCTGTGCCCCTTTCAGACTCGCCAAACACGATGAGCTGGCCGACGCCCAAGGAGTCCGCGACTTCTGAGAGCATGGGGCCTGAAACCAAAGAAATTTTCAGACGGGTAAGCTCCCCCTCGTCCATCTGGGGGAAACGCTCAAAAAGTTCTGTCGCAACGATGGCGCCGACAATGGAATCTCCTAGGAACTCAAGGCGCTCATAGGATTCCGATACCGGACGGCCTTCTACCGCAGAGGGGTGCGTGATAGCTGAAACGACAAGCTTTTGATTCGAAAAATGATGAGCTACTATCTTTTCGACAGCAGTGACACGTTCTTGCAGCTTCAACAGACCCCTCACTGAACCTTTTCTATCTCGTCGACAGTCTGCCCGACTGTCTCTATTGACGCGACGCTATCCTCATCCATGGTGATGCCAAACTCATCTTCGATAGCTGTCACAAGCTCCAGCAGATCAAACGAATCAGCACCCAAGTCTTTGTAGGCAGTGGTTTCCTGTATGTCTGACTCATCCAATTCAAGTGTCTCAGCGACAAGAGATTTGACTTTCTTGAGAATTTCTTCACGATTCATATAAACTCCCTTTGCATACCGGGTAGGCAGAGCGGAAAGCCTGAGCGGCAAACGCCCCCATTGTACTCTGAAACGCTGTCCTAGCTGCCCGCAACAAGCTCAGAGGCGACTTTCGCAACCAAGTTTGCGCGCACTGCCCTTGCAGTTGCAAGCGTGCCGTTTTTCACAGCTGGAACTGACGTGGCCCCGTGTCCTATCAACACGGGGGCTTTAACGCCAAGCAGCATCGCTCCGCCGTAGCCCTCTCCTGTGAGCTCTTGGGCAAGGTCAAGAAAGGCGGGCTTGAGTATCAGTGCGCCCAATCCAGCCCTTTTTGAGGCGTAAGCCACTGATTTGACGTATTTGAGGATGAACTTTGCTGTTCCCTCAATGCTTTTGAGGGCAACATTGCCGGTAAATCCATCCGTCACGATCACATCGAAGCGGCCAAGAAGCAAATCTGTCCCTTCGCAGTTGCCAACAAACCAGGGGCCTGCGCTTGCAAGCGCATCATGTGCGGCGATGACAGCCTCGGAGCCCTTCGTCTTCTCGGCTCCGTTAGAAAGCAGGGCGACGCGTGGGTTTTCAGTGCCAAGGACGGCCTTCGCATAGGCCCGGCCCATCCGAGCGAACTGCACCATCATCTCTGGGCGCGCATCAGCATTGGCCCCCATGTCCAAAAAGACGGTCTTCTTTCCACTTACGCCCGGAAGAAAAGAGGCGATGGCTGGGCGTTTTACGCCCCGTATGCGTCCGATGCTCATAGTTGCAGCCACGAATATGGCACCGGTTGCCCCCGCTGAAAAGAAGCCGTCGACATCTCCTGCGCGCACGGCGCCGCATCCACGCACAATGGAGGAATCTTTTTTTGTGCGCACTGCTTCCGCTGGGTGCTCTCCCATGCCGATGTGCTCCGTGGAAACAAGCGCTTTTACCCTTTTGTGCGAGGAAGCAAAAGGCTCAACGACTTCAGCGTCGCCGACAACGACAACGGACAAGTCACTGTCTGCCGCAAGTGCTTCCTCCACTCCTTTGAGTACAACCTTGGGCTTCTCGTCTCCGCCCATCGCGTCTATGCAAACCCTCGTCACCTACGGCTCCCTTCGCTGTGCGTCTACAAAAAAGGCCGACTTCCCCTCGGAAACCGGCCTCCTCCGTCTTCACGTGTAAGCAGCTACTCTGTGACGATCACTTCGCGATCCTTGTAGTAGCCGCAGTTCGGACATACGTGATGCGGGAGCTTGGGTGCCCCACAGCGCGGACATACAGAGCGCGCCGGAGCCTCAAGCTTGCTGTTTGCTGAGCGGCGAGCGTGAGTGGCGCCGCGACCCTTCTTTTGCTTGGGTACTGCCATGGTTGACCTCTACTTCCAACTCTTTTGGCTCCCGGGGGAGCAGACCTACCAAATCACACAGCGATACATTGTAGCACCACAGCGTTTATCGTGACCACACGCATTCATGCAATGCCATATTATGCATGATCTTCTGACTGGGGGCTGTGCTCGCCACCCGTTGTTGACGCGTCCTTGTCGACCTTAAGGTCCGCAAGCACCGCAAACGGACTTGTGGCAAGACGGTTACGAGCGACCTGGGCGGCGTGGCCACAGTCTTCATGGTTGAGGTTGACGCCGCATATTGGGCACAGGCCCTTGCAATCCGGCTTGCACAGCACCACGAAAGGCGTCTCCGTCAATAGGGCGGCCGTCAGTGGCTCGGTCAGATCAATGCTCCTGTCAGCGCTGACAAGTGCATACTCCATCTCGTCCTCGTCGTCATCCGAGACGTCTTTTGTCGGCGGCTCAAACAAGAAATACTCGTTGACCTCGCCAGCAACATCGAAAGCTGCATCGTCAAGACAGCGGTCACACACAGCTGTCACATGGGCTTTCAGCAGGCCGGTAGCCAAAATGCCTTCGCCGGCATTGGTGAGTACGAGGTCATAGTCGATGCCTGTGGGCAACCCAAAATGCCTGCTACCAAATTCATAGCCGCTTTCAGCAAGATGACCCCTCACCGGCACGCTGTCGCCCGGGTGCGAAAGGCGCTCGTCAAGCGTCACGATAATTTGCTGCATATGGCACTACCTATCGATTTGCTTCATTGCTTTTATTGTTGGCGTCGCTTGAGCCCTCTTCGATAGTCTGACGCACACGTGTGACCTGGTTAGTCATCGACTTGAGGTTGTCCTCCAGATGAGCAAGCACAGAATCAGCATAGGCGTCGGCATTGTAGCGAGTGTCCCGCTCGTACTGCGAGGCCTGATCACGGATCTGATCAGCCTGCTGCTGGGCAAGACGAACCACCTCTTGGTCACCGGCAAGAATCATAGCCTGCTGCTGAGCATCGGCAATGATCGAATCTGCCTGCTGTTGGGCTCTGTCAAGGGTCTCTTGCTCCTCTTTGACAATGCGTCTGGCATCAGCAAACTCTTGCGGGAAACGGTCACGAATCTCGTCGAGAATCTCATATATCTCCTGGGCATCGACGATTTTCTTTTGCCCGCCGCCCGTGAGGGGGGTTTTGCCCTCGGTCACGATCTGCTCGACCTCGCCGATAAGGCTCTCAATCTCCTCACCTGGCTGCATCCGGGACTCCTTTCGTTGAAACTACATTTAAAGCAACCTGAGTCCAAGCTGCCGTCCCATACATAATAGGCATGTTAGCAGATTCTTTGCCACAGACAGACCATACAGCGTTGGGCATCTTCTTATATGGCACAAATCTTCTCATATGCGGAAATGCTCCCGGAGGCGATCAGCGACATTTTGGGGTACGAGAAACGATACGTCCGCACCGAGAGACGCCAGCTCGCGCACAATAGAAGAAGAGACGTAGCCATAGTTGGGGCTCGACATAACGAAGATGGACTCTATTTCAGGAGCAAGTCGATTGTTAAGGCCGGCCTGCTGCAGCTCATACTCAAAGTCAGTCATCGCACGCAAGCCCTTCACAACTCCGCCAGCTCCGACCTCCCGGCAGAAGTCCACAAGCAAACCAGAGAAAGGCTTGACATCGACATCTTCCCCACCAGCTGCGTCAAGCGCCTCTCTTACCATGGAGACGCGCTCGGAACGCGAGAAAATCGTTCCGACGCCATTTTTGCCAGCTGAGGCGGCGACAGCGACGGTTACATGGGGAAAGAGATGCCGAGCGCGCATGATAACGTCCATGTGGCCAAGTGTTATGGGATCAAATGTACCTGGGACAACAACATGGCTGACCGTTTGATTGTCAAGTGATTGATTCATATGGCTTCCTCATCTGTAACTACAAACAAATCAACAGCAGTACCACCATGCGATGAAGACGTGGCTAGGGTCATCGCGTCACAACACAAAGGTGGGGCCTTCGCGGCACGCTCGTAGACTATCCGCGCCTGCGGAGCCAGCTTCCCTGCCAAACGAAGCGTTTTCACAAGATCTGCAAGACGAGGGGCAGCCATGGCATAGGGTGGGTCAAGCAACACAAGCTCAAATGGCGCCTCATGGAGCGTTTTGCAGTGAGCGACCTTGAAGACGTCGCCCAAGATGACTTGCGTACGCGGAATGGCCCCAAGTGAAGCGATGCTGCGCCTCATACGTGAGACAGCGGCTCGATCCCCATCAACAAAGGTACAGCTGGCTGCACCACGAGAGAGCATCTCAAGGCCGAGGGCACCTGAACCAGCAAAGGCATCGAGGACGGCTACGCCTGACAGGTCCAAACCAAAGGAGGAGAGCACGATAGAGGCGATCGCTTCCCGTGTCCTCGCAGTCGTAGGCCGCGTCACACGGCGGCCAACCGGAGCCTCAATAGCCCTCCCCTTCCATATCCCTCCTACCACACGCAGGCCGCTCATGCATGCTCAACCTCCTCGAAGTACGCTCCAAAGCGATCGCGCACCTCAAAGGCAAGCGGCTGATGCTCGGCAAGGGAAAGCTCTGGATCTGTGCTTGCAATGCGCAACGCATCTTTGTGTGCCCATTCAACCAAGTCTGCATCACCGTCTAAGTCAGAGATGCGCAACACCGCGCCACCATGCTGCCGATAGCCCAGCACATCTCCTTCATGGCGAAGACGGAGGTCGAGCTCTGCAAGCTCGAAGCCATCCGAACTGGATTCAAGGGCCTCAAGTCGACGGCGGGCAACGGTGCCCTTCCGTGCGGCACACACAAGCCAGACGTTGCCTGGGACAGTTCCCCTGCCAACGCGACCACGAAGCTGGTGCAACGTAGCTAAGCCAAAGCGATCTGCGTCATATATGATCATCGTCGTCGCGTTAGCAACGTCAATGCCGACTTCTATAACTGTCGTGCAAACAAGAACCTGTACCTTTCCACGGCGGAATTTATCCATCACGCCTGCCTTTTCGGCAGCTGTCATCTTTCCTGTGAGAGCAGCGACACGGGCGTGGGGGAATCTACGAGCCATATCCTGCTGCGTTGTTGCCACCGAATGCATATGGGCGGCTTTTGCTTGCGAGGCTTCCGGGACGTCATCGAGGTCCTCGCCCTCATCCGCATCATCAACAAGTGGACAGACGACGTATGCTTGATGTCCCGCCTCAAGGGCTTGCTCAATAGCGTGAAGGGCTAAGTCCTCATTTTCTGGCACAACGGTATTGGTTGTAACGCCGGCACCCTTGATAGGACGATGACGGATGCGAGAGCACTGCATGTCCCCATAAAAGGCGAGCGCAAGCGTTCGAGGTATCGGCGTCGCTGTCATCGCAAGCAGGTCAGCGCCAACCCCTTTGCCTCTCAGGGCGGCACGCTGGTCCACGCCGAAACGATGCTGCTCGTCAACAACGATGAGGCTTAAGCGGCGAAAGACTATGTCACGCGAAAGAAGGGCAGTCGTGCCGAACACAACCGTGCAGCTGCCTGCAGAAAGCGCTTGGGCAGTGCGCTGGCGTTCGGCTGAGGGGGTAAAGCCTGTCACAAGGGACCAACTCACATGGGCCGCATCAAGCAGGGGACCAACCTTCTCTGCGTACTGGTCGACAAGCACGGAGGTGGGCGCCATCAGGGCCGCCTGCGTGCCGCTATCAGCCACCGCGGCTAAAGCTAGGGCTGCGACGACCGTTTTGCCTGTGCCGACGTCACCGAGGAGAAGACGGTTCATTGTGTGGGGAGAAGCCATGTCTCCAAGCACGTCTTTGACGGCGCGCTGCTGCTCAGGTGTGAGTCTGAAAGGAAGCGCCGCAGTCGCCGCCCTCAAATGGGGTCCATCAACGGTATGGGCTATGGCTTCAGCTCCTGCAAGTTCAATATTTCGCCGACAGAGCAGCGCAAGCTGTAGACAAAGAAGCTCATCATAGGCGAGCCTGCGTCGGGCGAGCTCTGCTGCTGGCAGCGTGGGGGGAAAGTGAACATCGCGCAGCGCACGGGCAAGCGTCGGCAGCTTTCGATCGGCGACAAGCGATGCCGGCAAGAAATCGCAGACATCGCCTACATCATAAAGAGCGGCTGAAATCAGCCGCCGCATCCAGCCGACGCCTATGCCTTCGGCTATGGCATAGGTTGGCATGATGCGAGCAAGCTCAGATGAGGCCATGCCCTTCTCGATATGCTCCCAATTGGCTGGCGTCATCTGCTTGAACCCGCTTGCAAAGCCCACCTTGCCGGAAACCGCGATCGTGTCACCTTCAGACAGCTGGTTCGCAATCCACGGCTGGCGGAAAAAGGTCAGCTTCATCACGCCGGTCGCATCAATAACAAAGACTTCCACCAGCTGGAAGTGAGGACGCGGCGTCTTCAGGGACACGGCATCAACGGTCGCGACAACGGTCACTTCGGTCCCAACGTCGGCAAGAGCGATGGGGCACACATGGCTGTAATCGTTATAGCGGCTCGGAATATGCAGCAGCAGGTCACGCACGTGCACAATTGACAAGCGGGAAAGTGGCGCAGACTTCATCTTTAAAAATCGCGCTGCATAACGCAGGCGAGAGACATCGTCAGGCATCATACAACTGCGCGCCAGACGTCCCGCCGCCCCACTGACGCTCGCAGTTCTACCCATGGCCCCTCCAATCGATTACTCGATGGAGAAGACAACAGGGTAAAGGGGCTGCTCGCCTCGGTGCGCATCAATTTCAAGATCAGGCTGTACCTTAGAGATGGAGCTCTGCAAAGTCTCGAAAGCCGCATCGCTGAGATCAGAGCCGGCGAGCAAGGTGAGCGTGTCTCCCTCGCGCTCTTTTTGCATGCGGTCCACCAAGTCAACGGCAACCTGGTTAACATCAGAGCCAACGACGCTGATCTTCCCATCTTGGATGCCAATGACATCTCCGGCATGAATTGGAGATCCGTCGAAAGCCACAGAATCCCGCACTGCGGTGGTAACCTCCCCATCGCGGACGGCAGCTATCGCCTTTGTCATTTCTGTAACATTTTCCTCCAGGGTAGCATCTGGATCTGCGACGAACATCGCCGAAAAAGCCTGAGGAACCGTCTTGGTGGGCACGACAGCGGCCCTCACGTCTTCACAGGCTGATGCGGCAGCCTCAGAGGCCATGCGAATATTGCCGTTGTCCGGCAGCACTATCACGTTTTCGGCGTTGGCGCGCACGATGGCGTCGAGGATGTCAGCCGTGGAGGGGTTCATTGTCTGCCCTCCCAATACGGTGACATCGACGCCGAGAGACGCTAATATGTCGGCCTCGCCCGAACCAGCTACGACAGCGACGAAGCCAAGCTTCTTGCGCGGTGCCATATGAGCGGCAGAGGCAGCACTGCTTCCAGCCTTTTTGTCTGCGGCGATCTTAGCGGTACGGTCTTGGGCTTCAAGGTCCATGTTGTGGATGAAGACATTGAATATCTGCCCACGGTGGAGCATGTGCCGCAGGACATGATCTGGCCTGTTGGTATGTACATGCACCTTGTAGTCTGGGTTAGTGCCGACAAGCAGTTCGCAATCGCCTTGTCCGGCAAGATACTGAAGACAAGCTTGCGCGTCGAAATCGCTGTCATCGGCATGGAAAAGGAACTCTGTGCAGTAGCGGTACTGCGAACCCTCCCAGTCGTCGTTTATCTCGATATCAACGGCTTTGGTAACATGAGACTTAGCCTCAAGGTCCACGGTTGTCTTGAAGTTCGTGACAGAGGCCTTCTTGCCCTCGTAGGCATTCACGAACCCTTCAAGAAACGTCGCTATGCCAAAGGCGCCAGAGTCCACAACGCCGTTTTCCTTAAGGACAGGAAGAAGGTCAGGGGTGCGCGCAACTGACTCGTAGGCCTCAATGACGAGGGCGTCAAGCATCTCGGGAATGCTGGCCTTGGTGCGAGCGATCTCATCTGCTTTAGCCGAGACGTCCTTCAGCACAGTAAGTATCGTTCCGGCGACAGGCTTGCGAACCGCCTTGAATGCAACCTTCACGCCATTGCGCAGTGCCAACGCAATGTCAGCAGTCGTAGCATCTGGCCCCTTAGCTTGGGCTAGGCCCTCTGCCACACCTCGCAGGATTTGGCTCGTGATCACGCCTGAGTTGCCCCGTGCGCCCATGAGCGAACCGTGCGTGATAGCGTGGGCGACATCTGCCATTGAGGCATCAGCGGGAAGGCCCTCAACTTCTTGCACGACCGTGCCCAGCGTCAAAGACATATTGGTACCTGTGTCGCCGTCAGGGACCGGGAAAACATTAAGCTTGTTGATCTCTTCGGCCTTATCGGCGACTGCCTTGGCCGCAGCAGGGAAACACGCGCGGATTGTGGTGGAAATCATCTTGTTCGACCCCTCGTCGACTCGATGGTATCTAATGTAAGGAAGAGGCCATATCACATGCGTCTCTCCACGTGCTAGCGGACCCTCATGCCCTCAATATGGACACGAACCGTAACGGCATCGAGTTCAGCGATCCGGGCAAGTATGAAGGTAACAGCACTTTTGAGATTGGCGGAAACTTGGGTCATGTTAACACCCTGCTCCACAATGACATGCAAGTCAACTGTTACTGTAGTGCCTTCGGACATCACGTCTATACCCCTACGCAAACGATAGATAGGCAGCAGGCGAATGACACCGGCTGTCTCATCTATGTCTGCCATGCCCACGACGCCATAGCACTCGAGTGCAGCATAGCCTGCTAGGTCAGCGATACAGTCGTTCGACACCTTAAGGGTTCCAGGAACGGCCTTGGCCATAGCTTCTCCTCTCGCATGATCGACGCGCAACCACGAACTAGTCCCTGTGAGTATAGCGCACGCAGCTACGAAGGCTCACTTTCTCACTCACACGTAAAGAGCCTCCCCAGGAGGAGGCCCTTCATACTCGACATATGCTTCTGCGCTACGCGCGGACGAGATTACCCTTCTTTAAACATTGCGTACAAACGTTGAGCTTCTGGCGACGCCCATCTTTCACTACACTCACCCGTTGAATGTTCGGCTTGAATGCACGGTTCACCGTACGGTGAGAGTGGCTCACAGAGCGCCCGGCAACGGCATGCTTGCCGCAGATATCACAAACCTTTGACATAAGCTTTCCCTCCAAAGCGACGCATAAGGCGTCAGAAATTTCACAGCTTTTCTAAGATAGCACACTACGTGTCCCATGCAAGCAATAGGAATCCGTATCCCATCTTTTCTCAGGCCGCAGAGTGAGCAGCAGCTCCCTTGCTATTTTTTATTTTTCTGGTCAGTGTTGTAATAACCCGTACCCTTAAATTCTATGCCATAGGTATCGAAGATGCGCTCGGCAGGCGCCCCGCAGCTAGGACAGCTTACCTTCGGATGGGCACTCATCGGGTGCTCGACTTCAAACATCGTCCCGCATTCCGTGCATTTGTAATCATACCGTGCCATCATACCTCCGTGCAGTTTTGCCATACAGAACAAGTGATCCGAAGGCCACTTTGAGTACTTTACCCAACCTTGAGCAACTCTGCCACAACGTCTATAACATGTCCGTCCTATCATTGTATCTGACAGAGCTTGCGAGGAAGGAAACCGCATGGACATCAACAGCGCCATCTTCGACTGCGACGGCACGCTTCTGGACTCCATGCCCATGTGGAACAAGGTCTTCGTCGACTGGCTCACGCGCCATCATATAGAAGGCGCTGCCGAGCTCGCACAGCGCTACGAGTCTTTGAGCTTCGATGATGAGTGTTTCTTCTTCCATGATCGCTACGGTATCTGCACAAGCCGTGAAGCAGCCTATGAGGAGCTGAGCGAAGAGGTCATTCGGCGCTATCTGACCGAGGTCAAGCCTTTTCCTGGGGTACGCTCCTTTTTGGGCAGGCTAAGAAGCTCACACATCCCCCTGATCATCGTAAGTTCTACCCCAGCTCAGATTCTTCGCAACGTACTGACGCACTTCGGCCTGCTGAGCTATTTCAAAGATGTCCTGTACACCGGGGACATTGGCCATGACAAAACGGAGCCGGAGCCATATTTTGCCGCGCGCGATGCGCTTGGTGGCACCACAGAAAGCACTTGGGTCTTCGAAGATGCTCCCTTCGGCGTCCGCAGCGCGCATGCGGCAGGATTTCCGACTGTATGCTTATTCAACAACCATGATGGGCGCAATGAAGCCTTTCTGCGCGCGAACTGCGACATATTCGCTCATGGCTGGGAGGAGCTGTCACTGGAGCTGTTGCGCGATTACGAGCGCCCTGCCAAGGGCAGTGGACACAATCCTGCCTTGAAGGTGCTCGTAGTCGCAGGCTCGCCGCGTCTCAGCTCACCTGCACTCATATCCCGCCTTGCCCGACAGGCCGGCTATGTCATCGCTACGGACCGCGGGGCAGAGGCCTTGATGGCCGCAGACATAACGCCTGACGTGTTTTGTGGAGACGCTGACACGGCAAGCGAGGACAGCGCACAGTGGGCTCGCGCATGCGCAAAGAAGGACATACGCTTTCCAAAAGACAAGTACGCAACTGACCTCTCTATAGCATTTGACTGCGCCGAGCACGAAGCACGCAGACGAGGAGCCCCGCTTTCGCTAACACTGACTTGTGCCTCCGGAGGGCGCCCGGACCACTTCCTCGGCGTCATAGGCCAGCTTGCAATCCATAGCAAAGACGAGGTCTACATTGTAGATGACGCAGACAGCACACCCTACGAAGGGCGGGTGCTCAGGGGCGGGCAGACCTGGCATCTCGGCAGTCAGGCTATCGGGAAGACCTTCTCAGCCATTGCCCTCAAAGAAGGAACCACGATCTCCGAGCATGGCATGCGCTGGAATCTCGAGCATTCCCAGATGCGCGCCTTCTCAGACGTCGGCATCTCAAACAGGGTCGAGGCTTCCGGGGCCTGCGCGTCTTGTCACACGGGCATGCTTGCCTGCTTCCTTATTGGGCCGCTTGAACTTTTGGGATAGCCTCAACGTGTGCGGACAAGGCGTGCGCAGAAATGACCATCAAAGCTGTCGGCAGTGGGATGCGAGCAAAAAAATCCCTCAGAACTTACGTTAGCTGCCAAGAGCTCATATGCTGCTTTAGGCAGGGTGCTCACCCCCGGCGCTTCAAGGACAGACGAGACCTCAAAGCCTTCCCCCTCATCGCTGACAAGAAAGGCTTCGATGATGTCCTCGTCTTCTTGGGCGAGCAGCGAACAGGTGGCATACAGGAGCGCCCCACCGGGACGCACGCGCGCAGATGCGGCGCGCAGTAGCCTGAGTTGCAGTGTAGGCAGGCTATCTGTCCTCGTTGGGCTGACCGACTTGCGCTCAAGGCCCCAAACGATCTCCGGATGTCTGCGCATGGTTCCGGTACCAGAGCAGGGAGCATCGACAAAGACCGTGTCAAACCCTCCGGCAAGAGCAGGGGGAAGATTTTGACGGGCCAGGTCACGGCCATCAAAAACCAATGAGTTGACATGTCCGGATACTCCCGCCTTTGCCATGCGGCTTGACGCCACGCGCACTTTGAAGCCCTCCGAGTCTATGCTTGTAAGCTCAGCGAAGCCGCCAGCTTCTAAAGCCACGAGCTCAAAAAGAGCGGTCTTTGTCCCTCTTCCCTGTCCGACTTCAAGCATGCGGCGACCTGGGACAGGAGCGGCAATGCGAGCAACCATTTGTGCAGCAAGGTCACATGGAAGAACTACGGCGTTGTCAACAAGGCCTGAGGAGGCGAGCCGCCCTGCGGCATTTATGCGCCATGCGCCAGGAAACGGCAGGGGGCACGGATCGAGGCCCGCCTCTGCCATACGGCGTACGGACTCGCGCTCACAAAGCAGCGCGGTGTTGACCGCCACAAAGACAGGAGCAGGCTCCAGCTGCGCAAGGGCCGTCTGCTGGCACACCTCCGCCCCACATGAGCAAAGCAACTGATAGCTTAACCATTCAGGAAAGCCCGCCGCAAGCGCAATGTCTTTTGCAAGCAAGTTGGGGTCTCCCAAAGCGAGGCGGTGGCAAGCATCAGCCACACGTGGCGCGTCATCGGCGCTTATGTGGCGAAGCACCGCATTGGCCAAGCCTGCTGCGCGCGGAGCCACTGAGCGCACAAGCTCCACACCTTCGGCAACCGCTACGGCGTCAGGCGTCTGCAGCCAACAGATCTCATAACAGGAGATGCGCATAGCGTCTCTTACCCGCGGCTCAAGATGAGCGCCATGGTGCAGATGCGCATTGATGAGCACATCCAAGGTCCCCGAGGTAGATGTGACACCCAAGGCAATGCGCACCGCAAGCGCACGGTCACGTGGGCCCAAGCGATCAAGCATAGATGAGCTACGCAGCAGCTCACGCATGTGTGCTCCGCGCCGGCGTCGACGGCTGACAAGGTCAAGCGCGGCTCTTCGTGCCGGCGATCCACGGAACATTTTATTACGCTTCTCTCCAGTTCAAAGCGCTATGCACGCCTGTAGCCCATGCAGAGGCGCTCATCGCGCGCTTGCCGTCGGGCTTGACGCTCAACAGCTCTAGCGCCCCATCGTCGCAGCCCAAAAGCACCCGTCCTCTCTCAAAAAGAAGCTGCCCGGCAGCCAGAGCCTTAGCCGCTGCGTCTTCGGGAGGCACGAGCTGCGCGCTAAGCGCACGTACTCCATGCTTGCCGATGATAAAACGCGCGGGCGCTGCATCAGTCGCAGCCCTGATGCGCCTTAAGTTCATAAGGGCTGGCTCTTTTGTCCGAAGGAGCATTTCTGACTTTTCGATTTTCTTCGCATAGCTTGCGTAAGCCTCGTCCTGCTCATGCCACACCAATGCGCCAGAAGAAAGGCCTTTCAACGCGGCCACAAGCTCTTGGGCGCCAAGGTCTGCCAAGCGAGTCATCACTTCCTCTGCGCCGAGCGAGCCGGCTTCAATTGACGCCTGACGACACCAGGGGCCTGCGTCCAGGTCATGGACGACACGCATGATCGATATCCCGAGGCGCGTGTCTCCCGCAAGTATGGCACGTTGTATCGGAGCTGCCCCACGCCAGCGCGGCAATAGCGAACCATGAACATTAACAGATCCAAAGCGGGCTATGCCTGTGCCAACCAGCTCATCAGGCAGGATGGCGCCGAAGGCAGCAACGGCCACGACATCAGGAGCGGCGCCTCGTATGGCTTCAAGCTGACTAGGACCGATTTTCTTCGCTTCAAGAACAGGCAAGCCCAGCTCCTTGGCACAGCTCTTCACTGCCGATGGCACCAACGCATGCCCGCGACCTCGCACCGCATCAGGGCGCGTGACGACAAGCGAAACGTCGAAGGCCTTATCGAGAGCTGCAAGCGAAGGCACGGCAAAAGCTGGCGTGCCCATGAACACAACACGCAAGCCCATACCCTATGCCCCCGTCCCGTCAACGTCTCCCGGCCGAGCGCCTGCATCAAGCGCAGCTTCAAGCTCCCCAAGCACCCGGACGCGCTCGGCGGGGCCAAGATGGTCGATCATCGTGATGCCATGCAAATGGTCTATCTCATGCTGAAGACAGACAGCCAACAGATTGTCTTTAGCCTCATATTGCATGAGATCGCCCTCGAGGTTGGTAGCACGCACGACAACATGAGAGGGGCGCACTATCTCACAACTGACACCCGGAAATGAAAGGCAGCCCTCACTCGTCGTGCGAGGCTGGCCGTCAGCTGTGACGATAACTGGGTTGACAAGCACGTAGGGATTTTTCTTGCCGCCAGGCTCGGCATAGTCGACGTCTATGACAACCAGCTGTACAAGCTCGCCCACTTGCGGAGCAGCAAGCCCCACGCCATCGGTGGCATACATGTCTTTCAACATGCGTTGGACTAGGTGCTCCACCTCAGCATTAATCGTCTCAATAGGGGCACACTGCGTCTCAAGGCACTCGTCAGGTCCCACAATAATGTCATCTGCGACACTCATAAAGCTCCTTCAGCTAAAATGAGCCACCGAGCGGCGGCATATGGTCTGTTCTTATGGTACCCGAAAGTTTTTTCTGCAAAAAGGAAAAGTGATTCACATCAAGTCAAAGGCATCAACGTCAATTGCGACGCGTATGCCCGCTGGCAACGCCAGCTTTTTCACACAGCGGCTCAGCAAGGGCCCCGGGCTTACGTCTATGGGGCATTTTACCAGCACATGGCGCCGCCATCGATCCTTTATGCGTGACCTTGGGCACTCGGCAGGACCAAGCACCTCCCAATAGCTGGCATCTGCGCCATCACGCTTGCCGCCTGCCTGCGCACAGACAACACGAACAGCAGCGGCAATGTCACCTGCGGTCTTTTTCACCTCAGCGTGATTAGCTCCCCAAACAATCACGTTTGACAAACGCGTGAAGGGAGGATAGTGGGCTTCCTTGCGCGCGGCCAGTTCGGCATTCAGAAAAGTCTTTCTGCTGTGGGAAGCCACAGCGGCAATGGCTGGATGCGTGGACCAATAGCTTTGTATGATCACCTCACCGGGCCGCTCGCCGCGCCCAGCCCTTCCCGCCACTTGCTCGAGCAAATCGTAGGTACGCTCCGCGGCACGAAAATCTGGAAATTTGAGCGTTGTATCCGCATTAATGACACCGACGAGCGTCACCTCAGGAAAATCAAGGCCCTTCGCTATCATCTGCGTCCCAAGCAGCACGGCACAAGATGCGTCATCAAAGCGTTCAAGAAGCCTTTGGTGGGCTCCCCTCTCCCTCGTGGTGTCAGCATCCATGCGAATAACCTGTACGTCTTGTGCCGTGCAGCCAAAGGAGGCAAAAAGCGTGTGCAGCTCGTCCTCTACGCGCTGTGTCCCGACGCCATAGGCGCCGAGATAGCGACTCCCGCAGTTCGGGCAACGCGTCCCTGGGTCAGGCCAGGCACGTATCGGCCAGCGTCTGCCACAGCTGTGACAGACAAGCTCGTGAGTGCGTTCGTGATAGGTAAGCGCTGTTGAACAGTGGGGGCACTCCGGCACGCAGCCACACTCACGGCACATCAAGAAGTTCGCAAACCCCCGACGGTTCAGCAAGAGGACGGCCTTCTCATGACGAGATACGATCTGTTTGAGCCCCTCAGTCAAGGGCTCGGAAAAAATAGAGCGACGTCCTGCGGCGAACTGTCTTGTCATGTCCACTACTTGCACGTGGGGCAGCACAGCGTCTCCCGGACGATCCGGCATCTCCACGCGCGCCCAGCGTACTCCGGCATGCGCCCCTACACGACAGCGCTGCAGACTCTCAAGCGAAGGCGTCGCAGACCCGAGTACCAATGCGCAGCCCCGCTCGGAGGCAAGATGCTCAGCAACTTCTCGCGCATGGTAGCGTGGTGCGCTGTCTTGCTTGTATGAGCTCTCATGCTCTTCATCAATAACGATAAGCCCCAGGTTCGCAAGAGGGGCAAACAAGGCGGAGCGAGCTCCTACCACAACATGAACCCTGCCTTGGCGAATGAGATCCCACTGATCGTAGCGCTCGCCTGCCGACAAGCGGGAGTGCAGGACCGCAACATCCTCACCAAAGCGACTGCGAAACCTGCCGACAGTCTGGGCTGTAAGGGATATCTCAGGAACAAGGACTAGAGCGCCTCTTCCTGACTGGCGGGCATGGTCTATGGCTTCGAGATATACTTCCGTCTTGCCTGAGCCGGTAACTCCGTCTATGAGCACGACGCCGCCACGCGCGCGCAAGCGAGCCTCATCGACCGCCGCAAGTGCGCGACGCTGTCCCTCGGTAAGCTTCTTTGGACGGAGCGCCTGAGCGCTCGAAAGGGTCGTCGCTGCCTCTTCTCGTATCTTTCTTCTTCTCTCAATGAAGACGATGCCCTTCTTTTCAAGCGTTGCTACCACTGCCGCAGCTCCTGGCACGGTGGCCGCGAGCTCAGGCAGGCGCACCATGCCTAGGGAGCAGGCGTCAATAACCTCTCGCTGCCGAGCGGCATTTTTACGGGGTACGAAGGAGCGCCCTGCCTCAGTCAAGCCCACCCAGCGCGTATCCACAGGCCCAGTCTTCTCGCATAGCAAGATCCATGGGCCCTGCTCGCGCTCTCGCCGCACGCGCACCTTTTGCCCCGGAGCGAGAAATGGGTGCAGGGCCTGTGCGAGGGGGCATGCGTACTCTTTTGCCATCCACACAGCCACTCTCGCGGCGACCTCATCAAAGGCCGAGGAGGCGAGCACCTGGCGTATGGGCAGCAGCTTACGCACGTCAACGTCGTCGGGCGCCTCATGGGACAGCGCAATGACATAGCCTACAACCGCCCGATGGGAGAAGTCGACAAGGACGGTTGTGCCAACCTGCACCATGGCCACGAGCTCGTCCGGCACGACATAGCAAAACGCCCGGTCGATCTTACGGGTAGGTATGTCAACGCATACGCTCGCATAGCGCACAGCGTCCCTCCTTCCTCGCAAATGATAGCAGTGCATGTACGCGCAAACAAAAAAAAGCCGCTGCCCACAAAGGGTAGCGGCCAAAGAGTGCAAAGCCTGCCTAGGATAGATCAGCAACGGCCTGCTTGAGCTCATCGGTCCTGTTGGTCTTCTCCCATGTGAAGTCAGGATCATGACGGCCGAAATGCCCATAGGCAGCTGTCTTTTCGTAGATTGGCCTGCGCAGGTCGAGATCTCTGATGATTGCCGCAGGACGAAGGTCGAAGACCTGCTCTATGGCTTTTGCGAGCACCGCGTCATCGATGGCTGAGGTTCCGAAGCTGTCAACCATGATAGAGAGGGGATGCGAAACGCCAATGGCATACGCAAGCTCCACCTCACACTTGTGCGCAAGGCCTGCCGCAACGACGTTTTTCGCCACCCACCTTGCGGCATAGGTGGCAGAGCGGTCGACTTTCGTGCAGTCCTTGCCAGAGAAAGCGCCGCCGCCGTGGCGTCCCATGCCGCCGTAGGTATCTACGATGATCTTGCGACCAGTGAGGCCAGTGTCTCCCATAGGACCACCGACGACGAAGCGTCCCGTCGGGTTCACATAGATCTTAGCATCATGCCACTTGATGCCAACTTCGTCAAGGACTGGCTGGATCACGTGGTTGATCATGTCGCGGCGAATGATGTCCATGGTGTGGATAGCAGGATCGTGCTGCGTTGAGATGACGATGGCGCTGACCTCAACGGGCTTGTCGTCTTCATAGCGAACGGTCACTTGCGTCTTCCCGTCGGGACGCAGGTAGCGCAATGTACCGTCCTTGCGAACCCGCGCAAGGCGCTCGGCAAGACGCTGAGCGAGGTATATCGGCATCGGCATCAGGACGTCCGTCTCATCAGAGGCGTAGCCGAACATCATGCCCTGATCCCCGGCTCCCTCAAGGTCGAGGGCATCTTTGGCCTGGCCTGCCTGCGCGTCGAAGGACTCATCGACGCCCAAGGCAATGTCAGGGCTCTGCTCATGAATCAGGTTCAGCACGCCGCATGTCGTGGCATCGAAGCCATACGCGGCATCGTCATAGCCTATTCGGCGAATGGTGTCACGGACTATCTGCTGCACGTCGACATATGCCTGCGTGCGAATCTCGCCGGCGACGATTACCGTTCCAGTCGTGACAAAGGTTTCACAGGCGCAGCGCACCTCCTCAGAAGACGCCTTGATGCCATTTGGCGCGACGTAGCCCGCCTTTTCCAAGGCCGCCTCTTTGGAAATAATGGCGTCAAGGATGGCATCTGAGATTTGGTCGCACATCTTGTCCGGATGGCCTTCGGTCACACTCTCGGAAGTGAAGTAGTAGTCCTTGCTGTGTGCCATGCTCTTATCCTTCCCTACGCGAACCTCGGCTGCTGTGTCCGCGCCAAAAAAATCCCCTTGGTCTCCAAGGGGATGTGCGTCTGCGTATCCCCCGTCTTCCAGATGTGCACAGCCGTTGCACACCTGCCGAGAATTGGCACCGTGCCCCTCTTTCTGGGTCGGTTGCCGGAGCTTCATCGGGCTCGGTCCCTCAGCTCTTTGCGCTTGTGAAAGCGCCTCTTGACGAGCAACACCTACAATAAGCCTTGCAACGCATGCTGTAAACTATGATTTAAAACAAAGTCAAAAAAATCAGGGCGGCTCAAATTATGAGCATTTAGCCCCAATACCATGGACAATAAAGCGAAGAAGCTCCTCCGTCATAGTGTCAACGTCTAAAGCCCCACGGTCTTGTGCGAGTTGTTTTGACGCTCCAAACAAAACTGCCCCGCAAATGGTAGCTGCAGCCACGTCAGGGTCCACGTCCTCTCGAATGAGGCCCTCAATCTTTGCGCGCTTCACCTGGACAGACACCAGGCGGGTGATGCGCGAGAAGCGCTTCTTGAGCTGCGGCAAGACGTTTGAGCCGCCACGCACGAGCTCAGAGGCCATGGCAGCGACGAACAGACCTCCCTCGCGAACAGATATGCCGAATGTCTCAATGAGGTTTCTGAGCGCCTCCTCGGCTGAGCAAGAGCTGGCAATCGCACCTTCGAGCTTGGAGGCGAAGTCGTCTATCGCATGAGAGAAGATCTCCTCCACTATGGCGTCATGGTCCGGGAAGTAATAGTAGAGAGCCCCCTTGGACATCTCACAGCGATCGGCAACTTCGCTCATTTGGAAGTCAGTGCCACCGCTCTCGACGATGAGCTCCGAGGCCGCCTTGAGGATGCGGGCACGGGTGCGTTCGCTTTTGGAGGTCTTATTGGCATAGTGGACCTTGACTGCACGCGCGCGGACAGCCTGCTTGGCCGCCTTGCGCACCGCTTCCACTTGGCCAACTAGACCAGAGGCGCCCTGGATGATCTCATCTTGGGCCGACTCTGCCGCTAACGTCTCCCCTGCCCCCACAACCGATTGTGCCATATAAAAAATCACCGATTCATGTTTGTTCGCGGCAGTAATGTTCATGCTGCGCGCAGCTATTTTCTTCCAAAGGGATAACTTATTATTTCTACCACAAGTCAAAATGTTTGACAAATCAACAGAACAGCTGTACATGAGCTGAAAATCCTGCAAGAGCTTCAAGAACCCTATCAACGAAAACGCGATGGCGCCTATACTTACACTGTCCTTTAGGCGACAACGACCGCCTCAAGCAATGCTGTAAGAAGGAGCACGAACTTGACCTCTAGTAACACTGTCCAACGACCTGTCCGTGTGCGTTTCGCCCCCTCACCTACCGGCAAGCTCCATGTGGGGGGAGCCCGCACCGCGATTTTCAACTGGGCATTCGCGCGCGCGACAGGTGGCACATTCATTCTGCGCATCGACGACACCGACCCTAATCGCTCAACTGATGAAAACACCCAGGTAATCCTGCGGGCAATGCACTGGTTGGGCCTCGATTGGGATGAAGGCGTCGAAGTTGGGGGGCCATTTGGCCCTTACAAGCAGACTGACCGACTTGACATCTATCGCAAGGCGGCTCAAAAGCTCGTAGAGCAAGGCAAGGCCTATCCTTGCTTTTGCACCCCAGAAAAGCTTGCTGCCGACAAAAAGGCTGCCCAGCAGCGCCATGATCCCTTCCAAGGCTATCAGCGCACCTGCCGTGCCATCGACCCTGCTGAAGCCGCCCGGCGAGTGGCTGCGGGAGAGCCTCATACCATACGGATCAAGGTTCCCGAAGATCGTGGAGATGTCGTGATTGAAGACGCAGTCCACGGCGAGGTCATCTTCAACGCCCGTGAACTCGATGATTTCATCATCGTTCGGTCGGACGGCACACCCACATATAACTTCACGACAGTCGTTGATGATGCCATGATGGGCATCACGCACGTCATCCGCGGAGACGACCACCTGTCAAACACTCCACGTCAGATCATAGTCTACGAAGCTCTAGGGGTACCGATACCCATCTTCGCACACATCTCGATGATTCTAGGACCGGACGGAAAGAAGCTCTCAAAACGCCACGGCGCAACGTCAGTCGAGGAATACCGAGATGCCGGCTATCTCCCTGATGCCTTGGTGAACTACTTGGCCCTTCTCGGATGGGCGCCTGACGGGCAGACGACCATCATCACACGCGAGAAGCTCTGCCGCGAGTTCTCCCTCGACCATGTTTCAAAGAACCCTGCGACATTTGACTATAAAAAGCTCGATTGGATTCAGCAACAATACTTGCAGGCTATGAGCGACAGCGAGTTCTCAAGGCACGTTCTTGTCCCCCAGCTCGTAGCGGAAGGGCTAGAACGCGGCAGGGTACAAGAGGTCTATGAGACACGGTCTGCATGGTTTGACCTCTTGTCATCTGTGCTCAAGCCGCGCACGACCCTCTTGCCGCAAGCAGCCGAGAAGGCTCGCTTCCTTTACGAAGGTGCAAAGCCAAGCTATGACGAAAAGTCAGTGGCAAAAAATCTCGCAAAAGAAGGCACGCACGGCTTTCTCGTGGCTGCGCGTGACGTCCTTGCGACTCTTTCCCAAGAAGACTGGAGGGCCTCTGCCATAGAAGCCGCTCTTGCTCCTCTGCCAGAGCGCCTCATGACCACGAAACGCAGGTTTTACGGCGCACTCAGGGTGGCAGTATGCGGCAACCAAGTCTCACCCCCGCTTGGCGTCTCACTCGAGCTGCTTGGTCGCAATACTGCACTCGCCCGCATTGATAATACCTTGCCCCTAACCCTTTAGAAGGAGTTGCCATGCGCACGTCCGCCTTTGAGATCCTCGGGCCGATTATGGTTGGTCCGTCAAGCTCGCACACGGCTGGCGCTCTGCGCATTGCTTTGGTCGCTCGCTCACTAGGGCCTCGCCCTTTCGCTCAAGTGGACTTCACGCTCTACAATTCCTTTGCCCAGACCTACAAGGGCCACGGCACCGATCGGGCACTGGTAGCAGGCATTCTCGGACTTGCACCTGACGATAGGCGTGTGCGCGACTCTTTCACGCTCGCCGAGCAAGCTGGGCTTGCCTTCTCGTTCTCCCCTGCCTCAAAGGAGGCTGGAGTTGGCCGCCATCCGAATACCGTTCGCGTCAACATGCTTGGTCGAAATGGACAAAGGACAAGCGTTACCGGCGAGTCTCTTGGCGGCGGACGCATACGGATCAGCAGCATTGATGATGTCAACATTGAATTAACGGGAGACTACCCCACACTCTTCATAGTGCAGCGCGATCGGCCCGGAGCTCTTGCATCAATCACAGGAACGCTTTCAGCGACAAACACGAACATTGCGTCCATCCACACGTTCCGAAAGGAACGCGGCGGGTTCGCCTACACCATCATTGAGGCGGACGAACCGATCTCAAGCAGTGTCCTCACGAGGATCCAATTGCTGCCTCAGGTGGTCATGGCAAGCAAAGTCGACATTCCCGGCACTGTTCAGCTCAGGCCAGATTCTGCACGAAAGTTTGACTTCAATACGGGAAGTGAGCTGTTAGGCGCCTGCAAGCGCGAGCATATCTCCATTGGGAAGCTGATGCGCGCTCGAGAGGTCGAGCTGCTGGGCGCGGACACGCGATCTGAGCAGCTGGCTACCAAGAAGATGACCCGTGTACTTGACGCCATGCGCACAGAGACCACCGCCGCGCTCGAAAAGCCTAAGCTTTCTCTCGGCGGCCTCATAGGAGGCCAGGCCCGCAGCGTCGCACAGGCAGCCTCATGCTACTCCGCTGCGCTTTTGGGCACCACCCTGAGCCAGGCCGTCACATATGCAATGGCCACAATAGAGCGTTCTGCATCAATGGGCGTGATTGTGGCCGCGCCTACGGCAGGCTCTGCCGGTATCGTCCCTGGAGCTGTACGGGCTGTCGCCAAGGCCACGCACGCCACACAAGACCAGATGCTACAAGCCCTCTGGTGCGCAAGCGCCATCGGAGCCCTTCTCGCGCGAAACGCCTCTGTTGCAGGCGCTGAGGGAGGTTGCCAGGCCGAAGTCGGTTCAGCAGCAGCCATGGGCGCCGCCGCTCTCGTCGAGTTGCTGGGCGGGACCGCACAGACCGCGCTTTCCGCCGCCTCGACTGCTTTGGCCAATCTACTCGGACTTGTTTGTGATCCCGTGCGGGGCCTCGTTGAATATCCCTGCCAAAACCGTAATGTAATCGGTGTCGTTGATGCGTTCAGCGCCGCTCAACTTGCATTGTCTGGAGTACGGGATCCTATTCCGTTCGATGAGGTCGTTGACGCAATGCAAAAAGTCGGGCAGTCATTGCCAGCGACGCTGCGCGAAACAGCGCTTGGCGGACTCGCTGCCGAGCCCTCAGCCGCAAGTGCACGTTCACTGTGTGCCCTTTGCGACGCCTGCGACTCTTAGCCCCTCGCGCAAAGGCCTACGAACGCTTGGAGTGGTCCTTATGCCGCCTCAGCTCTTGGGGATCAACCGAGACCGCAGCGCGCCGCCCAAACCGCCCGGTGCTCAGGTGCCTTCTCTGCTTAGCTTTTGAGCCCTTTATCGTGGCAGCCGCGCTCTCGCGCCGAGTAAGCCTCATCCAACGATGATACAGGCTCACACTCGAATTCGAGGAGATGCCAAGGAGCGGCACCGCAAGGAGGGTGGGGGCAAAAAAAGTGATAACGCGCCAAACCAAATAGCCCGCCGTGGCCGTGCTCCCAAAGAGGGGGCCATAGAAGAGGGCAAAGCCTCCCTCCGCGCCACCAGTCCCTCCTGGCAGGGGAACGGCGGACGATACCATCTGGACCATTGACCCAGCTGCGAGGCACTCAAGAAAGTCAGCGTCCCGCCCAAAGGCGCGCAGGACAAACCAGGGGATCATGTAAAGGCATGCGAGCTGCACCATTGTGACGAGCAAGGTGAGCCCCATAGATGGGAGGTCATTCGCAGCCCGCTTGAACGCATCCGAGAACTCCTGCACCTGCACGTCGACTACCTCACGCCAGTGCTTGGGATTTTTCATCCATTTATGATGCTCTGCAAAGCGTATGGCCCAGTTGCCAATATGCCTGACGAACACCGGGCAAAGGCACACGATGAACAAGCTAATCAGCTCAAGCAGGTGGATGCCAAAGACGACAAGGTTCAAGAAGACTATGTCTCCATAGCTCGCTAGGAAGAATCTAAACTTGGTGAGCAACATGAGTGCAGCGAACAGCACAACGCCAAGCTGAAACATGATAAAACGGGTAAACTGCGTCGCGCCTGCCTCTCCGGGATCAAGTCCCGTCTTTGTCAGGCGTACGATTTGAGACGGAATTGCCCCTGCCTGCATCGGCGTCAGATTGCCGAAGAAGACTCCTGACGCCTCCACGCTCATCAAGTCTCTTATGCCCACGGGGGATTCATGGTCAAGTATCACAGCAATCACATAGGCGCTTACGCCGAAGACGAAGTACAGGACATAGCAAAGCACCGCACCCCACACCCAATTGCCCTCTACTGTGGAAAGAGCCGCTGCAAAGGTGCCCATCTGGCCAGAGAAGACCAGATAAAGGATGTAGACAATGACAACTACTGCGAGAAAGAGGGCGCCCTTTCGGGCCTTTGCGGTATTTTCTACCTCATCGGTTGATGCCGCGCCAACTCGCGTCCTGACCCTTCTCGCCATATCCCTCCCCTTCGGCCGTCAGAAAGCCCTGCAATGGCAGGGGCAACTTTAGGCAAAGCCGCTGCGACATTGGCCGCCATGCGCCGCTGCCCGTACCTGCCACTATCCTCGGCGCTCTGATATCTCAACAGAGATGTCGCTGACAAAGCCTTTGAGATCGCGCTGGACGGTCTTGTTGGTGCGGTCACGCACGGAGATGTTGTGCGCGTCCGCCTCCTTCTCGCCAAGGATCAACATATAGGGAACCCTATCTATGCTGCGAGCCTCGCGAATCTTATAGCCGATCTTCTCGTCGCGGTCGTCAACCTTCACGCGTACGCCTGCGGCACGCAAGCTATCGGCAACCTCATGGGCATAGCCGCGAGTCTTCTCTGACACTGGCAGCACCTTTACTTGGCAGGGGGCAAGCCATGTGGGGAACTTCCCTGCATACTGCTCAGTGAGCATGCCTATGAACCGCTCAAAGCTACCAAACCCGGCGCGGTGAATCATGATCGGCCGCTTCTTGGATCCGTCAGCGTCGGTGTACTCTAGCTGGAAGTTCAGCGGAAGCTGGAAGTCGAGCTGAATGGTTCCGCACTGCCACTCGCGACCAAGGCAATCCTGCAGGTGGAAGTCGATCTTAGGGCCATAGAAGGCGCCGTCTCCCTCGTTGAGTTTGTAATCCATGCCTAACACCTCAAGCGCCTTCTTGAGGCCCTCCGTCGCGTTGTCCCAGTCTTCGTCTGAACCCATCGAGTTGTCCGGTCGCGTCGAGAGCTCCACGCGATAAGGGAAGCCGAACTGCTCGTAGTAGGCCATTATGAGGTGTGCGACATTGGTAACCTCGTCAGTGACCTGATCGGGGCGGATGAAGAGGTGCGCGTCGTCTTGGGTGAACGAACGGACGCGGAACAGCCCATGCAGGGCGCCCTTAAGCTCGTGGCGGTGGTCAAGACCTGCTTCAGCAAGGCGTAAGGGCAGGTCTCGATAGCTGCGCGGCTTGCTTTTGTAAATCAAGCAGGCGCCTGGGCAGTTCATCGGCTTGACGGCATAGTCTTCACCGTCAATCTTGGTGGTGTACATGTTCTCTTTGTAATGCTCCCAATGCCCAGAGGTCTCCCAAAGCTTGCGAGACAAGATTATGGGCGTTTGGACCTCGTCATAGCCATACGCCGTCTGCATGTCCCGCCAATAGTCCATCAGGGCGTTCTTGAGCAGCATGCCGTTGGGAAGCCAGAACGGGAAGCCCGGGCCCTCGTCAGCCATCATGAACAGGCCCATTTCCTTGCCTATCTTGCGATGGTCGCGCTTCTCAGCCTCCTCAATCATATGCTGCCATGCGTCAAGCTCTTCTTTGCTGCGAAATGCGACGCCGTTGATGCGGGTGAGCATTTTGTTGTTCTTGTCAGCCTTCCAATACGCTCCTGACAGGCCAGTGAGCTTGAAAGCCTTGAGGGCCTTCGTGTAGGTTAGGTGGGGCCCGACGCACATGTCGATATAGTCGCCCTGCTGATAGAATGTGATGCGAGCGTCTGCCGGCAGATCGCCAATGTGCTCAACCTTATACGTCTCTCCTCGGCTGGACATGAGCTCAATGGCCTTCGCACGTGGCAGCTCGAAGGTCGTGATCTTCTCATTTGCCTTGGTTATCTTGTGCATCTCCTTCTCGATGGCAGGAAGGTCCTCTTTTGAGAGCTTCACGTCACCGAGGTCGATGTCATAGTAAAACCCCTTCTCGGTAGCCGGGCCATAGCCAAAGTGCGCATCTGGATACAGGCGCTTGACCGCCTCAGCCAAAACGTGCGCCGCTGTGTGACGAATGACGTGCAACTCGTCATCTTTTGCGCATTCCTCGACATGACCGTCGTTGTACAAAACCTTCATGCTGCTACCTTCCCTGTGATTAAGATGCGATCCATATAGAACAAAAGCCCGTCCGCCACCTTCTTTTGGCGAAGCGGGCGAGATAGGCCTTTTGCCAACGCCTATTGAATGCGTGTTCGACAGTAGGGGCACACCTTCCAATCAGCGTTGAGCGGGCGATGGCACGTCGGGCACACATTGCGAACTTGCGTGTTGCAGATCGGGCACACGATGAAGTCACGATCAATGGGGGCCCCACACTTCGGGCAGATACCATAGTGCGAGAGCTGATGCTCACGCAGCGCAATGTCAAGATCCTGCTCCTCGCGATCCACGAGATAGGAGCTTGGCCGCAAGATCACATACGCAAGAAGGCCCACCACAGGGATAACCGAGATGATTGCCCAAAGCCACCATGGCTCAGCACCACGGCGCTGAGCGTCGCGGATGACATAAACGATGGAAAGAATGTAGAGCATTACAATGCAAGCAACTATCAGATAGAGCACCAAACGAACTTCCGGTGTAATAATCTGGTTCAGAAGGTCGGACATATCTACCTTGGCCTTTCCATTGCAGTCTCAGACGCGCTCTATCATAGCAAAACGACAGGACGTTGAACCGACAGGGAAACATTGGTACCCAGACCACATAAACGCAACGGCATCACTTCACGACGGCTACCCCAGCAAGGCGGTGACCTCTCCTGCAGTCGTAATTGATCCGCAAGCCACGCACGCTCGACCTTGGCGCGTGATGAAGTCCAACGACTGTTCGACGGAAGGGCAGGTCGCGACAGGCTCTACGCCCATCCGCCTGAAAACATCCGCCAGACGCGCTGCGGCTAGGGCTCGCGGCGACACGGTTTGGGTGCAGACAACGCGAGAAAATTCCGGGGCCAGCAGCCTTACGATGCCGTCGACATCCTTGTCAGCGAGAACAGCGCAGATGAGCGTGGGACGCATGTCGAGGGTCGGAACTATCTGCCTCACGGAAGAGAGAAAGGTGGCAACCGATTGGGGATTGTGGCAGGCATCGACAAGGACGAGAGGATCGGCCCGGCGCACGTCAAAGCGGCCGGGCGTTGGGCATAGGGCCACAGAGTTGAATAGCGCGCGCGAATCAAGCGCGCGCTTGAGGTAATTTTCCGCAAGAACAATGGCACAGGCGATATTGGCTGCTTGGTATGTTGGCTTCAAGGCAGAGACTTCCGTATACCGCGCCTGTGGAGTCTTCACGTCAAGAATGAGGGAGCCGCCAAGGCGCCGAGGTCTTCTTACGATCTCATAGCAGGCAAAAGGCAAGTCCTCGTGTCTTCTTGGCGTACCGGGATGAATCTCGCCGCGAGCGTCGTCGAGATGCAACGGCCTCAGCAGCGTGGGGCGAACCAGCTGCTCCTCACATTGATGCAAAAAGACGTCCTCGACAGAATCGGGCGTGGCGGTGCCTACGCCTAGTACGCAGCTTCGGCCCCTTTTTATGATCGCTGCCTTCTCCGTCGAAATCTTCTCGAGCGTGTCGCCGAGTATACGCATGTGATCTAAGCCCACGCCGGTCACGGCGACAGATTTGATCGAGCGAAACGCCGAGGTCGCGTCCCATCGACCGCCCATGCCGCACTCAAGAACAGCGACGTCTATGCCAGACTCCGCAAAGACAACGGCAGCAGCGACCGTCAGAAGGTCGAACTCCGTGATGTCATAGGGGGTCTTCCCACTTTTGCGACGTTGCGCATTGATCCGAGCAGCAGCTTGCGCCGCAGCTGCAACGCCATGGGCGAAGCCGGTTGCGCTTACGCGTTTTCCTTCCAGCTCCATGCGATCTGTATAGCTGGTAAGGCCAGGAGATGTATAAAGGCCGACGGACAACCCCTCTCCGCGTAGAATCGCCGCTGTGTAGCGGGCCGTAGAGGTTTTGCCATTGGTACCTGCAATCTGGACGCTCTCAAAGGCGAGGTCAGGGTCTCCGAGTTCTGCCAACATGTCTTCCACGCTTTCGAGCATCGGCTGTATCCCGAAGCACAATGCCGAGCGCAACTGCTTTACCGCCTGAGCGTAACTCCAGTTAGGAACCTCAAAGGGCAGCTGCCATCCCACAGGGTTTCTCCCTCCACGCACATCCCTTTTGCAAAAGCATCGACGCCAGATTGAAAGAAGCATCTCAGAGCATCTGGGCGCCTGCAACGCACCTACGCACCTATATGGGTATTAGCGGCTCACGCCAAGGAGGCGCAAGGCCTCCTCACGAGTCTTCACATCAGTTCTAAAGCAACCTCTCACCGCTGAGGTAACCGTCAGGGACCCCGCCGCCTTGATACCCCGCATCGTCATGCAGCTGTGCTCGGCTTCGAGGACGACCATCACGCCCAATGGGTTGAGTTCAGTGACCATCGCATCTGCGACCTGTGAAGTCAGGCGCTCTTGAAGCTGCGGTCGGGCCGCATAGCCAACGACGCAGCGCGCAATCTTGGAGAGGCCGGTTATGCGGCCTGCGCGAGGTATGTAGGCCACATGGGCATGCCCGATAAAAGGCAGCAAATGATGTTCGCACATCGAGTGAAAGGGGATGTCCCTCACGATGACCATCTCTTCATTATGGTCTTCATGGAACTGCTTCCGCAGGTAAGCGGCAGGATCATCTTGCATGCCACCAAATATTTCCTCACAGGCGCGCGCCACACGCTCGGGCGTACCTTGCAAGCCGGGGCGATCTGGATCATCCCCTATAGCACTTAATATCTCACGAACGGCAGCTTCAATTCTTGGCTTGTCTATGCGACTTACCCTTTTCTGCGACTGTGCGCAACGCTCTTCGGTCATCGAGCAACTCTCCCATCCTCAGCCGCTCTCCTCGCAGCTTCGACTACATGTTTGACAAGTACAGACGTAGTGATAGAGCCGACTCCGCCTGGCACAGGAGTGACAGCGGCAACGAGGGGCTCCACCTCATCATAGGCAACATCGCCGACAAGGTGGCCATGCTTCGCGTCCCAAGTGGCGCCAACGTCAACGACCGTCTGCCCCGAGCGCACAGACTGCGCGCCGATGAGGCCCCTCTGCCCTGTAGCAGCAATAAGGACATCAGCATGCTTGCAATGAAACGAGAGGTCACGAGTTTTGCTATGGCAGAGTGTGACGGTAGCGTCAGAGGCTTGCAGCATCAATGCCAGCGGTCTGCCGACAACCAGTGAGCGGCCAACCACCGTCACGTCAGCCCCCCCAAGATCATAGCCGTAGTAACGTAGTAGGCACATGACAGCCTCAGCTGTGCAAGGGGGGTAGCCAACTGCCTGTCCCTCAAAAACGCCGGCCAAGGACTGCGGCGTAATGCCATCTACATCTTTTGCTGCCCCCAGCGCCGCGCAAACAGTCGCTTCAGAAATTGAGGGTGGCAGGGGTCGAAACACCAAGCAGCCATGTACGGTCGGATTGTGGTTGATGCGCTCGAGCGTGTGAAGGAGCTCACTTTGAGCACAGGACGCAGACAGTTTAATGCTTTGTACGGCTACGCCCACCTTCTGAGCACGTGCAGCAATGCTGCGCTCATAGGAGAGGTCCTCGCTGCGCGCGCCGATACGCACAAGCGCCAGCGCAGGGATCACTCCCCGCTCCTTAAGAGCACACACTTGCAGAACAAGCTTGTCTGTCAACGCCTTAGCGACAGGAGCGCCACTGAGCCGACGCGCCATTCCTATCCCCTCCTTCTGACGCGATCAGCCATCTTCTCAACGACAAGCTGAGCGCGCGGCACGTATTCATTGATCATGAGCGCACAGCTCGATTCCAGTTGCTTCGCCCATTGACAGTCTATCGATATCTTTGTGTTGACAAAAACGATCAGGCTGGCCGCTTGGAGTGCAGCAGAAGCGAACGAGGCCCCGCAGCCAACATCAGACGACAGGAGGCGCGACCCCTTCTCTCCCACCTCTTCGAGAAGCTCAATGACCCTGCATACGCTGTGCATCGTGTCAATAGGCACGGCTGCTGCTGTTTTGAGAGCGTCCTCGAGCTCAGATACTTTCTTTGGCTCGTCTTTCGGCATGCGCAGGACGACCGAAAGAGATGCGTACGCTGCCGCGTCCTCTTCTACGAGATCCAACAGGTGCAACCTTAGGTCTGCTGCCTCAGAGATGAGGCGCCGCATGTCTGCCTCAACATCTCCGTAGCCTTCTTTCCCAACGGTGAACTGGGCCGCCATGGAGCAAAGAGATGAGGCAAGAGCGCCGACCAGCGCCGACGTCGCTCCTCCTCCCGGCGTGGGCGTTTTCGCGGCAAGCTCACTTGAAAAGCTCCTGCAACTCATCTCTGTCAATGCTTCACCCATGCACGCTCCTTCGATGTCACCGAAAACGACACGTCGACAAACCACAACCTGACCTTCCAAAGGACAGGTCTCAAGGAGGCCATCAACCCCCAGAGCCCTAAAACAAACCCGTAATTTTTCCTTTTTCATCGACGTCGATGGTCTCGGCAGCAGGATGTTTAGGGAGGCCGGGCATAGTCATAATGTCGCCTGTCAGCGCAACAACAAACCCTGCGCCAGCGGATACCTTCACATTGCGGACCGTGATGCGGAAGTCCTTAGGAGCGCCCAGCCTATGTGGGTCATCTGAGAAGGAGTATTGCGTTTTTGCTATGCAAACAGGCATGTTTGTGAAGCCTTGCTCCTCGAGTTGCCGTATTTGCCTTTCCGCTGCAGGGGTATAGTCGACCCCAGATGCGTGATACACCCTTTGCGCCACAGCGCCTATTTCGCCTTTTATCGATCCGAGCTCATAGGCATAGTGAAAATCGTTTGGCGCGTCACACAAACGACATACCTCACGGGCGAGGTCCTCTCCTCCCGCGCCTCCCTTGGCCCAAACGTCGGAGATGACAGCCTCAACTCCGCAAGAACGGCATGCCTTCCGGACGAGCTCAAGCTCAGAGGCAGTGTCCGTAGGAAACGCATTGATCGCCACGACAACTGGCAGGCCAAAGACTCCTCTCATGTTCTCTACATGTTGCATGAGGTTCGGAAGGCCAGCTTTGAGTGCCTCGAGATTCTCTTTGTTGAGATCGGCCTTCGCAACCCCGCCATGATGCTTGAGGGCACGCACGGTGGCGACTACGACACAGGCATCGGGCCTGAGACCTGCCATGCGACAGGTGATGTCACAGAACTTCTCAGCACCGAGATCCGCGCCGAAGCCGGCTTCCGTGACGACGTAATCGCCAAGCTTCATCGCCGTCTTCGTCGCTATGACGGAATTGCAGCCATGGGCGATGTTGGCGAAGGGCCCCCCATGTATCAGAGCTGGATTGTGCTCGAGCGTCTGCACGAGGTTGGGGTAGATCGCGTCTTTGAGCAGCGCTGTCATGGCCCCTTCAGCCCTGAGGTCATGGGCGGTCACAGGCTTGCGATCATAGGTGTAGGCGACGACCATGCGGCCGAGGCGCGCCTTGAGGTCGGCAAGATCAGCCGACAGACAAAAGACGGCCATGACCTCGGAGGCCACGGTAATGTCAAAGCCGTCTTGCCGCGGCATGCCATTCGCTACGCCGCCGAGGCCATCGACTATTTGGCGAAGTTGGCGGTCGTTCATGTCCATTGCGCGCTTCCAGACAATGCGGCGCGGATCAATCCCGAGCTCGTTTCCTTGCTTTATATGGTTGTCTAGCAAGGCGGCAAGCAAGTTGTTGGCATTTTCTATGGCATGAAAGTCCCCCGTGAAGTGCAAGTTGATGTTCTCCATCGGGATAACCTGCGCATAGCCTCCGCCAGCAGCCCCTCCCTTTATGCCGAAAACCGGGCCCAACGACGGCTCACGCAGGGCCAAGACAGCCCTTTTGCCTAAGCGGTTCAAGCCGTCAGCAAGGCCTACCGATGTGGTGGTCTTGCCCTCTCCTGCAGGCGTTGGATTGACTGCTGTGACAAGGACGAGCTTGGCGCGCGATGGCCTGCTTTCTAGGTGCGCAGTGTCCACCTTTGCCATCGTGCGGCCGTATGGAATTATGTCCTCCTCGTTAAGACCGAGTCTCTGGGCAATTTGCGCTATTGGCAAAATCCTTGCTCCTTGTGCGATTTCAATGTCAGTCTTTGCCATACAGGGCCCCTTTCACCACTTTGCCTGACGTTGACAACTCAACCACAGCAAGAACATTTTGCACACAGCCTCTCAACGCAAAAGAGCTCCAGGCATGTGCTGCAGGTCATGTGCGATCCTTACACGCAGAAAGCTGCAGCGTGCTTTCGACCACCTTGCCTTGCTGCAGGTCATGTGCGATCCTTACACGCAGAACGTTCCCCATCGTGCAATGCCTGCGGTATCAGAAGAGACAGATTCAACTACCATAGAAGGCCATTCGCAGTCCCCCTGCGCCTCTTGTCGCCCGATCGGAAGGAAAACGAGTTGAATACTAACATAACGGCATGCTCCTTATATCTCGCTGGCGGCTGCTTCTGGGGAGTCGAGGCTCTCTTCCGACGAATGCCTGGTGTCTTTGACACCTGTGTCGGCTATGCAAATGGCCGCCAAAACATCACTGAGGCGGAGGCGAGATACGAGACGGTATGCACGGGCACCACTGGGCTGCACGAGTGTTGCCGTGTTAGCTTCAACGCAATGAAGACCTCTTCAGATGCCTTGCTGTACGCATTTTTTCGCATCATAGATCCCACCCTGACCAATCAGCAGGGAAATGACATCGGATCGCAGTACCAAGCTGCCGCCTTTTGGCCGCCGGAAGATCGGCAGCTCGAGGCCGATGTCTTGCGCGTGTTCAGCATAGAGCGCGCACGCTGTGAAAAAGCGCATGGAGCGGGAAGTTTTCGCGTGCAAGCCCAGCCACTGCGGGAGTTCTTCCCTGCAGAGCAGTACCACCAAGATTACCTTGTCAAAAATCCTGGAGGCTATTGCCATGTTCCTCTCTCAGTCATAAGGCGACTGAGCACCGAGGCGTTCGACCCAAGGACATACCGCCGCTCCAATGGCTAGCTGCAGGGCGGATGACTGATGCCCTCAACGCACTCCAACCACCTGCCAAGGTCAAAGGTCGCTAACGCAATACGAGGAGTGGCTTGCGTAGCGCAGCAGATAATAGTGTCACCACATCTCGCCCAAGCACAGCGCCACTGCTTTATAAGGGGTAGGTATTGATTAGGCCCCAGCGAAAACCCTGTGCCTATCGCCTTCAAGACCGCTTCCACACGCGTCCACTCGTGCGCCCATGCCTCGGGGGTCTTCGCGCGCTCCATAAGCTCAGGTGTAGGATCTGCCCATCTTTCATGGGGAAAGCCGAGAGCGCGACCCAAAGCCAGAATCTGATAGCGAGAAAGAGCTGCTGGAATCGCTTCAGCATCAACGCCTACGACCTGCTGCGCCAACGCACAGACCGCCAGTCCGTCTGTGTGCGAAAGACTAATGTGAGGCTTCCCCTTGGCGAGTTCGGGCTTGCCATACGGGTTGTAGACGAGCTGAAAATCCTGTCTGACGCCTGCTAGCCCTGCCAGCATCACGCCACAGCCGAGCTCACAAAGCGCCTTCTTTTCAGAAGTGTACCCTCCTTGTGCCATCAGCTTCTTAGCCCGACTGGCAAAGCGGGGCGCGACATGCTCAGAGCATGCACTATAGTTCTCATGCACATCTTGCGCCGGGCACACGCAGACATCAACCGCGCAAAGCGTCTCCAAACAGATCATGCTCCTAGAAAGCCCAGCAAAAGGACCGGATTAACAGCAGCCACCTATAACAAGCCCTCTTCAGTGACAACAAGGTCAACGGGAACGTCACAGGCCTGCCGCACGCCACAGGCGGAAAAATCATCCACCATCTGAGCTTGGCGACCAAGCCCGATGGAAATGCCCGGGAAGTCTGCGAGGAAGACGTCATAAAAGCCTCCGCCATACCCAAGACGATACCCAAGCTCATCAAATGCAAGGGCTGGCACGAGCGCAAGAGAGGCGGCATGTGCGCTCAAGGCATCGATGCGATTCTTTTCACTCATCAGCGGCTGCTTGATGCCAAACGCCTGTGTCTCCAGATGATTGAAGTCTTGTATCCGATACCATTGCAGGCGTCGCGTATGAGTCACGACGCGGGGAGCAGCCACGGTCTTTCCACTACGCCATGCAAGCCGAATCAGCGCATGCGTGTCAACCTCTTCACCCACTGAGATATAGCTCAAGACGATCGAGGCAGACTTCCACGCCAGCAAGCATGCGACTTTCTGCGCAACTCGCTGATCTGCCAACGCACGGTCGGCCAAGGCCATTGCTTGGCGAACGGCTTTGAAATGACAGCGGAGCTGCAGTTTGCGCACCTGTGCTGCATCGGCTATCTCTGTTCCCAAGGTCTTTTCCACTGTCACGAGCCTATGGTTGTCACTCAATACATCTATGCCAGATACATCCCATCATAGACTGCGCAGCACCCTCAAGGGCAAAGCAACGGCGCGGTTGATCAGAGCTCCACAAAAGCTTCCCAAGCTGCTTTCCTTATCGTCACTGAGCGTGCAGCAGCCTCCAGGCCACGGTCGGCATTACGACATCGACGACGAGAGCTAAAGCGAAAACTGGCTCGAAGCTCGCTGCAAGAACCCATTTGATGATGGTCATCACGACAGCGGCGGCACTTGCAACTGACCAGAGCACAAAGCCTGAGAGCCTACGGGCAAAAAGGACCACCGCCAGGCCGATAACCATGCATGCCTTGACCGCGACGAAGATGACGTTAAGAGGCGTCGTGCCGATCGGAAAGAGCATGAAAGCGCCGACTACGGCTGCTGCGACACTGATCCAAAGCCACACGCTCGCAGGAGCGCTCAATCTCATTTCATTGTCTTTGCTCATCGCTCGATCCTAACGACCAGTAGCTTGCAGCAGTTCATGCGCATGATCAAGGTCTTTCTCAATCTCGGCAAAGTCCCCTTTGGCAAGAAGCTGCGGCTTTACCATCCAATCAGTTACACCGATAGCTTCAATGTAAGGGGAAGCAAGGTAGCGTGTGACATCTTGTGGGCTTACACCACCCATCGGCATGTACGTGCTGCCCTTGAATGCTGCGCCAAACAGCTCAGCGGAGGGCAATGTTGGCGCATCTCCTGCTGGCATGATGCCCGTGAGCGTCAAGCCAAGCTTGTTGGAGTGGAAGATGCCCCCCTCGTCCACCGTGACAGAGATCACCGGGACGCCCACGGCCAGCCCGTGCTCGCAGATGGCCTGCGTATAATTGGGGACCGTGACAAAAGAGGCCCCCGCATCCTTCGCGGCGTCAAGTTGCGAGGTAGTGACGATTTCAGAAATGCCGACAAGCATTTCTGGATGCAGCGTAGCAAGCGCTTTGACTATCGACAACGTCTTTTCGCCCTCATAGCATACGATCAGCGCATCGAAGCCGCGCTTTTCCAGAGCGTCCGCCAGCTTATAGGCATCGTCTTCCGAAGAGATTCTCACAATGGGGACGAGTGCGGCATGATGAAGCTGTGCATAGAAACTTGAAAATCCCTCAGACATCTTGACACCTCTCCTTAGTCTCATAAAAAATAGACACTTTCATGACGGCTTGTATGGCTTTAAAAGAGCATTTACGCCGTTCATGTACCCCAAAGCGATTGTCTTAACACATTCAAGCAGACTAGATCATACTGCTGAAGGAAGTTCGGTATGCGTTAAGGGGAAAAGAGTCTCGATGTCCGAGCTAATCACGTTGTCAAGCGGTAGATTTCAAGCTCAGGTCTCCACGCTGGGGGCGGAGCTTCATAGTTTGAAGCGAGATGACGATGAATACCTTTGGCAAGGCGACCCGAGATTTTGGGGACGTCACGCCCCAGTCCTCTTTCCAATTGTCGGCACGCTGAGAAACGACAAGGCTAGCTGCTCGGCCGGCATCTGCCACATGAGCAGGCATGGTTTTGCTCGTGAAAGGGAATTCGTAAGGGAACGGACCAGCCCTGAAAGTGTGACGCTGCGACTCGATGCAGACAAAGAGACGTTGCGCGCCTACCCATACGCATTCGATCTTGCCGTTACCTATACGCTTAAGGCTGCAGAGGACAAGGCGACCGGCACGCTTTGCCAACGCTTCGACGTAACCAACACGGGCGACGTTGACCTGCCTTTTTCACTAGGAGGTCATCCTGCGTTTAATGTGCCTTTCCGCAGCGAGGACCGATGGGAGGACTACGAGCTCGTCTTTTCGCGTCCATGGACATGCAAATCAGCTGCCGTCACAGCAGAGGGCCTTTGGGACTATTCGACTAAAGTCCACGTTCTTGCGGATGCGGATCGTCTTCCCTTGCGACGCACGCTCTTTGCCCACGACACGCTGGTACTCAAGGATACGCCGGACGCAACTGTCGTCCTTGCGCACAACGACGGCCGCCCGCTCCTTCGAGTCGACTTCGGTGGCTTCCCCTATCTCGGCATATGGTCAGCCGGTGGAAAGGCAGGCAACGCCCCATTCCTCGCAATCGAGCCTTGGTGCGGCACGGCAACACGCACCGACGAAGACGATGTCTTCGAACGCAAGCAAGGAATGCTGTTCGCCTCGCCCCAGCAATACGTCACACACTCGTTTAGCATAACGATCCTGTAGCAAAAATGTCAGCGAAGATCGGCAAGCTGCTCATTAAGCTGTTGGATGACTTGCTCGAGCTCGACAGAGCGCTCACGCTTCTTTTGCACGATCTCAGGCGATGCTTTGGACATGAAGCCCGCGTTCGCAAGGGTTTTCTTCGTAGAGAGAAGCTCCTTGTTCGCCTTTTGAAGCTCCTTGCTGAGATGGGCGGCTTCTGCCTCAAAATCGATGAGGCCCCCAAGAGCAACAAAGATCTCTAGGTCGCCGTCAACAACAGAGACGGAGCCGGATGGCTTAGTGGTCTTTTCCCCGACCGTAAGATGGCTGATCTTGCCTACGCTCGAGATGAAGTCACGCTGGTCCTCCAAAATAGCGACATTTTGGCTTGACGTGCGCACCGCCACGCCAAGATTGGTGCGCGGAGACAGGCGGTAGCGCGCACGCGTGGAGCGCACCACTGAAACAAGCCTTTTTGCGAGTTCAAAGTTATGCTCAGCCCTGTCGTTTATAAAGCCAGAGAGCAGCTTGGGTTCGGGCCAAGAAGAGCTCATCAAGAGACGATTCTCATGGGACTGGTAGCCGCCATCGCAAGAGCGATCAAGCTCGCTTGCCGGCAGGAGGTCCCAGATCTTCTCTGTCACAAAAGGCATAGCCGGATGCAACAAGCGCAAGCTTGCATCAAGAACAAAGACGAGGTTGCGCTGCACTTGCAGGCGCTCGGCTGGCGTACCGTCAAGCAAGCGGCTCTTACAGAGCTCGATATACCAGTCGCAAACTTCATTCCAGAAGAAAGACTGCAGGTCGCGAGCATAATCACCAAAGTTATATACTTCAAGCTGGGAAGTGGCCAAAGAGACTTCCCGCGCAAGTCGGGAAAGCATCCAAGCATCCTCTGCGGTTTTGGCCACTGGCTCGCCAGGCTGATAGTCTTTGAGATTCATCTGCACGAAGCGGCTGGCGTTCCAGATCTTCGTCACAAACGAGCGTGAGGCATCTGTGCGCGGGGAGCTGATCAGCTTCTTGGTCCTCTTGTCAATCTTGGCATCGAATTTCACGTCTTGGTTAGTTGTGATCAATGTGAGCAGGTTATGGCGCATTGCATCAGCGCCGTACTTCTCAATGAGGTCCATCGGGTCAACCCCGTTACCCTTGGACTTGGACATACGGCTGCCGTCTTTTGCAAGAATCGTCGCATAGATGTACACATCATGAAAGGGGACCTCATCAGTGAAGTACAACGAACTCATGATCATGCGCGCGACCCAAAGGGCGATGATGTCACGAGCCGTAACGAGCACTTTTGTCGGGTAGTGGCCCTTCAGCTGCTCAGGATGGTCAGGCCATCCTTGCGTCGCAAATGGCCAGAGCTGCGAGGAAAACCATGTGTCAAGGACGTCCTCGTCCTGGCGAATATGATGCCCATGGCATTTCGGGCACTCTACAGGATCGTTCATACAAGCGTCTTCCCAACCACAGTCATCGCAATAAAACACCGGAATGCGATGGCCCCACCAAAGCTGTCTGCTGATGCACCAATCCTTCAGATTTTCCATCCATGTCAGGTACGTCTGCGTCCAGCGCGCAGGATGGAACGTGACCTCACCATCAGCGACGGCCTTCGTCGCTCGCTCCTTGAGCTTGTCGACAGCAACGAACCACTGCTCAGAAAGCCATGGCTCCAATGCCGAATCACAGCGATAGCAATGCATTACTGAGTGGTCAAGATCCTCGATATGGTCTAGGAGCCCGTGCTCATCGAACCATGCGACAATGGCCTCACGCGCTTGGTCACGGTCCATGCCAGAAAACTCGCCATAGCCCGGCACCACCACGGCATGCTCATCAAAGATGTTGATCTGAGGCAGGTCGTGGCTCTGGCCCATGGCATAGTCGTTAGGATCATGAGCAGGCGTAACCTTCACAAATCCAGTGCCGAAGTTTTGGTCGACGTGCCAATCGGAAAAAATCGGAATTTTGCGATTGACGATCGGCAAAAGCACCGTGTGCCCCACAAACTTCGCCTTATCCGGGTCTGATGGGCTCACTGCCACGCCAGTGTCCCCAAGCATCGTCTCGGGCCGAGTGGTTGCCACCGTGACATAGCTAACACCATCCACGGGCTCGGCAAGCGGATAGCGCAAAAACCAGAGGTGGCCGTGCTCGTCATGGTACTCCGCCTCATCATCGGAGATGGCCGTGCAACAGCTCGGACACCAATTTACAATACGCTTGCCACGATAGATGAGACCAGCATGGTACCAATCGCAGAACACCTTGCGCACGGCTTTGGCGTACTCCGGGCTCATGGTGAACTTTTCGTCTTCAAAGTCAATTGAGCAGCCCATGCGTCGTATCTGATCGACGATCACGCCGCCGTATTCGCGACGCCAGTCCCAGCAGGCATCAACGAACTTGTCACGCCCCAGCTCGAGACGAGATATGCCTTCGCTTTTGAGCTTCTTGTCAACTTTTGTCTGAGTTGCGATGCCGGCGTGGTCCGTGCCCAAAATCCACCGCGTCGAACGTCCGCGCATACGGTTGTAGCGAATGAAGGTGTCTTGGATCGTATCGTCCATCGCATGGCCCATGTGCAAAATGCCAGTCACGTTTGGCGGCGGGATCACGACCGTGCAATCGCCCACGCCCTTGTTGCGCCGATAACAACCTGCTTCCATCCAGCGCTTGATTTGCTCAGGCTCATTTGCTGCAGGGTCATACGTTTTCGGCATTTCTTCCACGATCTTCGCCTTTCGCTAAGCACAGCTACAAGGTAGGCACTCATGTCTGGGAGCGCGCGGCGCAGCTAAGCCACCTGTACGTCACGGTCAGTTAGTCTAGCACGCTTTCCTTGTCCTCATATGGGAGCCACGCAACAAGATCTTGACTTATCTCACGCAAGCAAGCGGTTCTTTCCGGCATCAGTCCGAACGAGCTCAGGAGGCTGGGCTCCGCCTACGCTCTCGGGAGTAACGACGACCTTTGTGATGTCTAAATCGCTCGGCACGTCAAACATAGTCTTTTGCAACGTAGCCTCGCAGATTGCCCTGAGCCCTCTGGCGCCGGTGCCACGATCGATAGCCTGCTTCGCGATCTCTTTCAAAGCCCCATCGGTGAACTCGAGATCGACGCCCTCTAAGTCGAACATCTTCTTGTACTGCTTGACGATTGCGTTGCGCGGCTTGGTGAGGATCTCAACCAAGTCATTGGCCTTCAGCTCATGTGTGGAGCAGATGACAGGAATGCGCCCCACGAACTCGGGTATCATGCCGAACTTGTGCAGATCTTGGGGCATGACAGCAGCCATGAGCTCGTCTTCGTCCTTATCTGCACGCTTCGACAGCTCTGCGTTGAAGCCGACACCCTTCTTGCCTATGCGATCGGCGACGATCTTGTCAAGGCCGACAAAGGCGCCCCCGCAAATAAACAAGATGTTCGTTGTGTCAATATGGATGAGCTCTTGCTGGGGATGCTTGCGACCGCCTTGGGGAGGAACGCTGGCCTCCGTGCCTTCGAGGATTTTGAGCAGGGCCTGTTGTACCCCTTCCCCGGAGACATCGCGAGTTATGGAAAGGTTTTCTGCCTTGCGGGCGATCTTGTCTATTTCATCGATATAGACGATGCCGACCTGCGCGCGCTCGACATCTCCGTCAGCAGCCGTAATGAGCTTGAGCAAAATGTTTTCGACATCTTCTCCCACATAGCCTGCTTCTGTGAGGGTCGTGGCGTCAGCAATAGCAAAGGGCACTTCAAGAAAGCGAGCGAGCGTCTGCGCAAGCAGCGTCTTTCCCGTGCCCGTAGGACCAAGCAGCAAAATATTCGACTTGGCAAGCTCAACGGCGTTGCTGTCTTCAGACACTTCGTCAGCGCCCGCAATGATGCGCCGATAATGGTTGTAGACCGCAACGCTCATGGCACGCTTGGCATCCTCTTGGCCAACCACATATTGTGACAGCTCGTTGTATATCTCATGCGGAGTGGGCAAATTGTGCAAGACCCCATTGCCTTGAAGCGCCTCTTGACCCTCATCGGCAAGGTCTACAGCACTTATGCGCGCCTCTTCCGCATCGGAGTCTGCAATGATGTCTTGGCAGGCTGAGACGCACTCGTCACAGATAAAGACGCCGCCAGGCCCTTGGATCAGCTTGCGCACCTGGCTGCGCGTCTTTCCGCAAAAAGAGCAGCGCACTTCCGAAGTGGCATCTCTTGTATCAGTCGTATCAGTGTGAGTCGCCATACGATTCCCCTACTCGGACTTTTCAGTTTGCTCAGCTCGAGAGGTGATCACGCGATCAACGAGGCCATATTCAAGTGCCTCCTGTGCACGCATATAGTTATCCCTCTCGGTGTCCTTGTTGATCTTCTCAATTGACTGCCCTGTATAGCTTGCAAGAAGCTCGTTCATATGGTTACGTATCCACTTTGTCTCGTCTGCGACAATCTGGATGTCAGTCTGCTGGCCTTGCGCACCCGAGCTCGGCTGATGGATAAGGATCATGGAGTTTGGCAACGCAAGGCGCTTGCCCTTGGCCCCAGCGGCCAGCAACACTGATGCCATAGAGGCAGCCTCACCAACACAGATCGTCGACACTTCAGGCTTGATGAAGTTCATAGTGTCGAGAATGCCAAGTCCGGCATAGACCTCACCTCCGGGCGAGTCAATATAAAGCGAAATGTCCTTGTCAGGATCTTGGCTCTCAAGATGCAAAAGTTGGGCTATCACGAGGTTTGCAGAATCTCGGGTGATCTCTTCGCCAAGGAAGACGATCCGGTCGTTCAGCAGGCGGGAATAGATATCATAGCTACGTTCCCCCCGTGGGGTTTGCTCGACTACGTAGGGAATGAGGGGGATGTTCGTCGGGTTGTGCATGGAGTACTTCCTTTCTTCACGTGTGGTGACATCCTACCCCATGGCGAAGGCATCAAACACACGTTCTAGAAAAGCGTGCCCCCGACCAAACTGTCCAAGGCACGCCATTTTCTCATATACCGTAAGCAATGCTACTCGGTTTCCGGCTCCTTTTCAGCCTCTTCGCCTTCATCGCTTTTGGTCTCTTCAGGCTCTTCAACCTTCTTTGCACGCGCCTCAGCAACCTCATCGACCTCGCTCACCTTAGCATTATCAACGAGCCAATCAACTGCCTTGCTGCGGCGAATCGACTGCCGCACTGCTGGCAGGCGGCCATCTTGCTTGAACTCTGCAATGGAAGCATCAATGTTTTTCACTTGAGAGTTCTTGAACTCTTTGCAAACATCTTCGTCTGTGCACTCAATCCCCAGCTTTTCGACCAAGGCGTCCAAAGCCAGCGACTGACGCGCACGATCTTCAGCCTGCTCGTGAAGGTCGGCAAGGAAATCATCGCTTTTTATTTGCCGTGCGTTGAGGTACATGTCCAAGTTCATGCCCCGACGGCTGAGCTGTCCCAAAAACTCATTGGCCAGCTCAGAGAAGACCTGATTTTGATAGTCCTCAGGAACTTTCTCGAGATCGAGCTGCTCCCCAATCGCAGCTACTGCGCGATCCTCCTTGAGGCCAGGCAAGCGCTGCTTCTTATCCTGCTCGATCTCCTCTTTGACAGCGTCGCGAAACTTCTCCACGGTGTCAAAACCAAAGCTTGACTTTGCAAACTCATCTGTCAGCTCGGGAGTCACAGGCTTCTTGATGGAGGTAACGGTCACAACAGCCTCAAAGTTACGATTGCCCTTCTCGTCTGCCGGCTCCGGATCTTCCATGCGATGCTCGCGTGACCAGGTGATGTCCTTCGTCTCCCCGACTTTCATGCC
>ENA-UOOK01000036-UOOK01000036.1-fermentation-metagenome-genome-assembly--contig:-NODE-36-length-127112-cov-8.104780_pt1 | contig 127112 bp, 101 predicted proteins | sample MGYA00245777_ERZ724023 | MGnify/ENA primary metagenome ERZ724023 (study PRJEB28704, sample SAMN03018312) | fermentation metagenome | biome: anthropogenic terrestrial biome; feature: soil... | reverse complement strand
AGGAGTTTATTGAGGGACGGGAGTTCAATGTAAGTGTCAAGGCCGGACCTGACGGGCCGGAGATGCTTCCGCCTGCAGAGATGCTCTTCGAGGACTATCCTGATGACATCCCCCGGATAGTAAGTTATAAGGCGAAATGGGTGGAAGACACCTTCCAGTATGAAAACAGCAGGCGGAATTTTCCCGGAGACCTGAGCGAAAGGCTCATGAATAACCTGAGGGCTGCCGTCAACGGATGCTGGCATACCTTCGGCCTGAAGGGCTATGCGCGCGTTGACATGAGGGTAGACGCAGATGAAAATGTATATGTGCTTGAAGTCAATGCCAATCCATGCATCTCTCCTGACAGCGGATTCATCTCTGCTGCAGTTCATGCCGGCTATACACACCAGGAAATCATCAGGCACATCATCAATGATCTTAACATCTGACACATACCATGCCTGAAATATCATTCGAAATATCACCGGCTGACAGACCTGTACTTGAAAAGATCCTTGCATCTTCGGGTTATTTTTACGATTTTGAGATAGAGGTGGCCCTCTCCCTTGCAGATGAGACCTTCGTCCAGGGCCAGGAGAAGAGCGGCTACTACTGGGTAAGGCTGCTGGAAGAGGGACAGGTGGTGGGTTTCGCCAACTTCGGCCCGAATCCCTCCTCAGTGCACTCATGGGATCTCTACTGGATCGCAATTCAGGAGGAACACAGGAAAAAACACTATGGCTCCGTCATATTGAAAGAGGTTGAGGAAAGGGTCAGGTTGCTTGGCGCGAAGATACTATGGATAGAGACCTCGGGCAGGCCGCTTTACGAACCCACCAGGCACTTCTATACCAGGAACGGTTATGAACTGGAAGCCACCCTCCGCGAATTCTACGGCCCCGGCGATCCTAAACTTGTTTACCGGAAGGAATTATGAAAGGTCTCTGGGCAATACTGCTGCTAATAGTCTCCAATTCATTCATGACGATAGCATGGTACGGTCATCTCAAGTACCAGAATGTCTCGAAGAATGCCCTGCTGGGGCTTTTAGGCATCGTGCTGGCAAGCTGGGGAATAGCGCTGTTTGAGTATTTCTTCCAGGTACCTGCCAACAGAATAGGCTACCGGGGGACCGGTGGTCCGTTCTCACTGGTGGAACTCAAGATCATCCAGGAGGTAATCTCAATATCAGTATTCGTTGTGTTTACACTTCTCTTCTTCCGCACCGAGACATTCAGGCTCAATCACCTCTTTGCCTTCATGTGTATCCTCGGAGCCATCTATTTCACCTTTAAAGGCTAGCAACGATATCACAGGCTTCCCTGACCTGACTGTCACTCACATCGAGATGAGTGACCATCCGTATGCTTCTCTCACCTGTTTTCAGGGCAAGTATTCCCCTGGATTTTATTTTATCGAGGAACCCGGACGCTGTATTTCCCTGCTTCAGGGTAAAGATTACTATGTTGGTTCCACCGTAGCTGACCTTTTCGGTAAGACTGCATTGTCTGAGTGCTTCCGCCAGTAACGCGGCGTTACTGTGGTCATTGATCAGCCGGTTAACGTTATTTTTCAGGGCATAGATCCCTGCTGCAGCTATATAACCTGCCTGCCTCATGGCGCCACCGAACACCTTTCTGATCCGTGCACCCTGCCTTATTATCTCCCGGTTTCCGATAAGCACTGATCCAACCGGTGCACCCAGCCCTTTCGAGAGACAAATTGATATTGAATCGAAGAGGGCCCCGTATTCTTCAGGTTTCCTGCCGTCGGCAGTCATGGCGTTGAAGAGCCGGGCGCCGTCAAGATGGAGTCCCAGGTGCCTGCCGTCACACAGCTCCCTGATACGTTTCAGCTCCTTGAAATCCCAGCAGGCGCCTGCGCCCCTGTTGACAGTGTTTTCCACTTCCACGAGGCGGGTTAATGCCCTGTGAGGGTCATCCGGATTGTTGATATGCTGTTTTACATCCTCTGCAGTAAAAGTGCCGTTTTCGGTGTCAATGAGGGCAACGGAAGCACCCGAATTAAATGCCACACCGCCACCTTCAAACAGGTAAATGTGGGCCATTTTGCTGCAGATGACCTCGTCGCCGGGCCTTGTGTGTGCCTTGATGGCTATCTGGTTGGTCATAGTACCCGAAGGACAGAAAAGAGCTCCCTCCATGCCGAACATTTCCGCTGCCATCCGTTCAAGCTCATTGACCTCCGGGTCTTCGCCGAAGATCATGTCACCGACACTGGCTTTCATCATCCGTTCGAGCATTCCGGCCGATGGCCGGGTTACGGTATCACTGCGCAAATCAATCATCTTCTTCTGTGTTGGAGATTCTAAGATAACTCATTTTTTCCCCTCCTTCCATGCAGGCATGACACTTCAGTTAAAATTCAATATATTTAACATCATATAGAGTGTGCGTGTCATTATGGAGGTAAAGATCGAAGCCGGATGGAAAGAAAAACTCAGCGGGGAGTTTGAAAAGGAGTACTTCAGGACTCTGACCGAATTTGTCAGGGAAGAGTATCGTACCAGGCAGGTATTCCCACCGGGGAACAAAATCTTCAACGCATTTGACCTCTGCCCCTTTGACAGGGTAAGGGTTGTGATCATAGGGCAGGATCCGTATCACAATTACGGGCAGGCACACGGACTCTGTTTTTCAGTTAATGACGGAACAGAGTTCCCTCCCAGCCTGGTGAATATTTTCAAGGAACTGAACCGCGACCTCGGGGTGCCCGTCCCGAAGTCAGGTAACCTGGAACGGTGGGCGAGCCAGGGTGTGCTTCTCCTCAACGCAATACTGACTGTCAGGGCGCACCAGGCCCTTTCACATCAGAACAGGGGATGGGAACGGTTCACCGATGCTGCAATCAGCTCCCTCAATCATGAAAGAGAGAACCTGGTATTCCTGTTGTGGGGCGCCTATGCACAGAACAAAGGAGCGTCAATAGATAATACCAGGCACCTGGTTCTCAAGACGGTTCACCCCTCTCCTCTCTCCGCCTCACGGGGTTTTTTCGGCTGCTCTCACTTCAGCCGTTGCAATGAGTGGCTCACTGCCAGGGGAATGGAACCGATAAAATGGTAATCAGCCCTTCAGTCCGCGCCTTATAATCTCAGTCAGTCCGGGAGTCTTTTCGTAACCAACAGACAATCTTATCATTCCCGGCTCAGGATACTTGGTGCCCCATACTGCCTCAACCGGCATCAGTATAGTATGGTTGTCGCCGAGTGTGGGTATAAGCCTTATTTCGGGATAAACGGAAGCAATGAATTTGTCGCGGTTCTTTCTCTTTTCCTCAGGCGAAGTTCCTGCAAGATCGAAAGTGATCATCGCACCGTAACCCTTACCTCCCGTCAGATATTTGGCTGCCGCATGGGTATCATGGGTTTCAAGTCCCGGGTAAAGCACGTTGGCAACCAGGTCTGACGACTTCAGCATTGATGCCACCGCTGCAGCGTTGTCACACTGCTGCCTGAAACGCAGCTCAAAAGATGCCATCTGGGTCTGCAGCCGGTAGGCATCATCGGGTGAGAGCATGTGCCCTACAAACTTACGATATTCTACAGCGCTCTGCATCAGTTTATTGTCATTGCCGCATATTACTCCTGCAGTAAGGTTACCGTGACCTGACAGGTATTTTGTTGCGCTGTGGATCACCAGGTCAGCCCCGTCATCAAGAGGCTTCCATAGCATCGGTGTGGCGAAGGTGTTGTCAACAATAACCTTCGCACCGTATTTCCTGCCAAGCTCAATGACCCTTCGTCCCTCTGCTACGATCAGAAGCGGGTTCGAGATGGTCTCAAAATAAAGAATATCAGGCCTGATTTCGGATAGTGCGTTTTCAAGCTGCCGGTAGTCATACCTGCCGTCAACGGGCCTGAAGAAACTCACATCAATGCCGCGGCGCTTTTGCAGCACACTGCTGATGTATGATATTGTGCCGCCATAGATCTCTGAAAAGAAGAGCCAGTTGTTATGTCTCCCGGCCTCCTGGAAGATCGACAGTGCAATGTCAATGGCGGCCATGCCTGACTGGGCCAGCAGCGCCCAGCCGCACCCCTCAGCCTCCATGACCGCCTCCTCGGCAGCAACCACTGTCGGGTTTCGGTACCTTGAATATATATACAGATCCGGCTCCCGCTCATGGCTGGTCTCCGCTGCAAAAGCGCCCGAGGTTGCCGAAGCAGTGGGCAATTCAAAGCCGGAATCACGATATACCGGCGTCCTGACACTGTTTATCTCTCTCTTTTTCATATACTGTTCCGAAGTTTTCTGTAATTGTATCTCTTATGCCTGGCGGCCTGAAGTCGCAGTAGAAAAGCAGCCTGTCGGCTACCATGCCTGTGATGAAAATCACGAGGGCAGCGATGTCCGTCACCGGGCTGCCGGGGTATATCAGCATGAATACCACCGGCAACGCCATTGCCCTGGTATAGTATAGTGCACGTGTCAGGCTGTCACTATCAGCTGACCTGTATCTCACAACCACCGAAATGGCTGCAAGCATGGAAAGGATGATAAATATAGTCCCCTGCCCGATGAACCATGAGGTGGTGTAAATTGCGGTAAAAAATGCCTGGCCGCTGTGAAGCCTGAGTCTGAACGACCTGTCGGCCGCGAAGTATACCATGTCAACCGATATAAGTGCAGTCAGTGAAATGAGAACCGTAATGAGAGACGGTATCAGCCCGGGGACCAGCCACCGGAGCAGGGCCGTCATGGTCAGCAGCAGTGCCATGACTATCTCGCGACTGAGAGGTGAGGTTCTGATATGCAGCACAGACCTCCATGATCTGCCCGGTACACCGAGGTGTACAGAAGAGACGGCCATCGCACCGGGCATGAGAAGAAACGGGATTGCTCCGGTTCGGGTTTTCTCCAGAGCTGAAATAATCATCATCACAGAAGCTGCAATGACCATGGAGGAGAAAAGAACGAGGCTCCACTCTTTCCTCAGTATGCCGGAGGAGTCAATTCCGGCTCCCTGCCGGCCCAATCTCTCTGTATCTTCCTCAATTGATTCATTTTCAGCAGGTATAATTACGGGTTTATTAAAGTTTTCTGCGTTTTTCAGGATAACCGAAGGTCTTAAGCCTGTATCAGGAAACCATGCCGGAAGTGCGCCGTCAAATTCTTCCCTTTTCGTCATTTTAAGTGCTCCGGTGGGGCAGGCTGTGACGCAGGCCGGCTCAACACCCTGAATGGTTCTGTCTGCACATAAATGACATTTTTCTACAAACCCCAGGGCGGGGTTGATTTTCGGGGCTTCATAGGGGCATCTCCACGTGCAGTAACCGCAGCCCATACACCGGTCTGAATGATGCACAACCACTCCGTCAGGACCTGTGGTGTAGGCAAGTGCCGGGCAGCCTGTGGCGCAGGCGGGTTCGGCACAGTGGTTACAGGCCATCGACAGGTTGATTACGCCCACCAGAGGAAGTACATGATTATTCCAGGCGAAGAGGGTGCGCATGCCGGGCTGAAACCCGTTCTCGAGGATGCAGGCAGCGCTGCAGGACTTGCAACTCACACAGAGTGCAGCGTCAAATGTGAATCCCTTCCTCATGGCACCAGTTTTTCTATGTCAACCCTCGTGTTGTGAAATGCAGCACCATGTCCCATATCGGTCTCCGAGGGAGCAATGAGCCTGTTGACTCCCCCGCCCTCGCAAAGCCAGATACCGTTTGGAAAAACAATGCTGCCGCTTCTGATACGTCGTGTGACACTGACTTTTCCCAAAACTTCACCGCGCGAATTGAACACCCTGATGCTGTCTCCGCTCCGGAGGCCCCTGCTGCCTGCATCAGCCAGTGATATTTCCCATGCCGGTTCTTCAACCACACTCCTGATCACCTTCAGGTTCCCGAATTGAGAATGTATCCGTGATGCAATATTCGGAGTCATGAGCCTCAGGGGAAGATGTTCCTCCCCTGATTCATCCAGAGGTTCATAGGTCGGCAACGGATTAACGCCCCATAGTTTCACAGCCCTGTCAGACCACAGTTCTATTCTTCCGGAAGGTGTGTCAAATTTCATGTTTCCGTATGCCGGATGCTCGTTCTGGTCAGGGATGACAGGTTTCTGCATTAACTCTTCCCTTACGAAGCCCGGCGTGTGACTGATCCTTTCCATCAGCCAGGTCCAATAATCTCCGGGAGCAGGAATCCCTGTGTCACCACCTGAGGGAAGTCCAATCATCTGAGCCAGTCGCCAGTAGATTGCACTCTCCGGCAGGACCTCGCCGGGCAGGTCAGTAACCTGCGGCTTATACTGGGCATAAGGATTCCAGTATGACCCCACCACATCAGCCTGTTCAAAGATCCCCTTTGCAGGGAGAATGATGTCTGCCATCTCCGCAGTGTCAGTCATAAACTGCTCAACCACTACCTTGAACGGAACTGATTCCAGTGCCTTTCTGACCTCTCCGCTGCCGGGAAGCTGAATCACAGGATTGCCTCTCTCAATCCATGCAACCTCGATTGCAGGTTCCTTCAGTGCAAAAAAATCGGGTCCGAAAGTTGCCATAGAGATGGATCGCCGGAAAGGTTTATCAGTCTCAGGGGCTGGATAATAGCTCAAGGGTTCCTTCACCTCATCGAAGATATAGCTCTGGAGATTGGCAAAATTGAAGCCGCACCCGGGCTTACCGATCATGCCGGTTATCACCGGGATGGAGAGGATAGACCTGATGGTCTGTCCGCCGTTTGTATAGCGCTGCAATCCATATCCGGCTACAATTGTGAGACGCCCGGCGCCCGCCGCCGCTACTGCAAGATCAATGATTGTCCCGGCAGGTATGCCTGTAATTTCCTGTGCTTTATCAGGCGTTATCTGAAGTGATGCTGCAAACTGTCCAAACCCTGCAACATGCCTGCGGATAAACTCCTGGTCGGTCAGTCCGCGGTCAATTATCACCCGTGCCATTGCCAGTGCCAGGGCGGCGTCGGTGCCGGGGTGTGGTCTGATGAGCATGTCAGCCTTGTCAGCAGTGAGGGTCCGGCGCGGGTCAATTACCACCACTTTTGCTCCGTTCTGCCGTGCATTGTCAATGTGTATCATCTCCTGCACATTAGTCTCGGCAGGATTCTTGCCCCAGAGGATGATCATGGATGCATTTGCCAGGTCCCATGGAAGGTTGTGCTTAACCTCGCCAAGTGTCAGCCTGACAGCCTCAAGACCCGCAGGCCAGCAGAGATTACCGTATGTAGTGGTAGCTCCGCCGAACAGTTTCCAGAAGCTGCCTGCAATTTCATTGCTCAGTCCTGAGCAGCCGCTTCCCTTGTAGAACAAAACTGAATGCGGACCATGGTTTTTCCTGGCTTCGGTGAGTCTGCGGGCTATCATAGCCAGAGCCTCATCTGTACCGATCCGGGCAAAGGAGCCGTCAGGCTGTCTCCTGAGGGGATAAATGATTCGTTCCGAAGAGTATTCCCTTTCAAGGTAAGAAAGTCCCTTAATGCACGGCCCTTCCGGCACAGCCAGGTTACCCTCAAAGGGGAGAATGCGGACCACCCTGCCCTCTTCAGTGAATACTCTGAAAGTGCATGTGCTGTAACAGTTGCGCGGACAGACTGTGATGAATTCCTTCATTCCCGGGGCTAAAGATTGTCTATAGGCTCCTCGATGATTGTTTCAATGCCGGGCTCCCTGTTTGCCGTATCGGAGACTGTAATCCGGCAGCTGTTCCGGTCCGGACAATTTGAATCCGGCGGAAAGTTAAGAAAATAGTCTTAACGGATTATATCTTTTCCATGCAGTCTGACCTGATCCATCCCTTGTTTCCGTCGGGAAGTCTCACCTCGCGGAATGCCCCCAGTTCCTGCTCAACGGTGACAGTGGTGCCTGAATGGAGCACAAAGAGCTCGTTGCCCGTTTCCCCGGGAGCGCTCCGTCCTGTCACAATGCTGCAGGTGATCACGGCTTTGCTGTTATGGTTGACGAGATTATTGTTCCGCAAGGCCAGTGAAATCATCAGGAAGGACAAAATCATCGCTGCGATTGCAAGCCAGAATGAAAGAAGCCGTCCCCTTGCCCTTGCTTTGGTAAGGAACACCAGGGCAAGCACCAGGGCCACAAGGAACATCACAAGGGCTGCTACTGCCCAGATATTTGTCGGGGTCAGTAATGCCAGGAAATCGAACCACCTGACGAAAAACAACTGTGGCACTGATTCAAACCTGTCTGTAATACGGCTCCTTGCTATCTGCAGGTTATAGTCAATGTCCTCATCTGCAGGCGCCAGAAGCTTTGCCCTTTCGTAGAACAGGATTGCAGAGGCATTATCACCAGACTTGAAAAACGCATTCCCTGCATTGTAGAGCAGATCCCTGCTTCTGAAACCTTCCTCCCACAGCTTCCGGTAGATGGCTGCAGCGCCTGAATAGTCGCCTGAACCATAGAGCCCTCCAGCCTGCGAATATCGCTCCTCAGGCGTTTGTGCGGCAAGACTAACAATGCCTGCCAGGAATACGAACTGAATCAGCAGAATCCTTCTCATCTTTTCCCTCCTTTAGTCAAGTACATCATCAAGTTTCCCGATAAGTGCGCCAGCTCTTTCACAGAGTGCTGCAGGGCTTTCGCCTTCTGAAACGGGAGCATATTGCGAGTACTCGGAAGCGGTGAGTATCCGGTCGAGCTCGGTGATCATCTCCTCGTCAGCCTTCCTGCCTCTCAACTCAGCATAGCACTTATCCCTGGTGATATCCGACTGCGCTATGCGAAGCTTGTCACCAAGATAGCCCCAGAGTGCCCGGGCAACCTCAGCATTCACAGCTTCCTTATTCCCTGATTTGAGCAGTGCTGTGGCTCTTGCCAGCCTCTTACGGGCATTTTTTGCTGCCCGACGGTTGCGTACTCCTGCTGTGTCAGCATTTCGTCTGATCTGTTGTTTCCGAACCAAAAGCACCAGGACAGCAACAAAAAGGGCAAAGGCAAACCAGAGCCAGTAATGAAGTGTTGAGACCAGCGGCGCGGAGACTGTTGCCAGCCTGGTTTTGCCATTCCGGATGAACCTGATATCCTGACCGAGGTACTTTACATCCTCACCCGGGATATAGACCGGAGCTGCGCTCTCTTCCTGCCCCGGCGTGCCTGTGACTTTGACAGTGAATCCTCCGGCGCGCAGAGTCACATACTTTTCCGCCTTCGGATCGAAGACAGAATATGATAGGGGAGGTATCTCGAAGGTGCCCGTATTTCTTGGGATGAGCAGGTATTCGAAAACCTTGGTTCCCGATGAGGTGCCTGAACTCCTGACGGTTACTTTGGGATCATACTTTTCAATTCCCTGAGGGAAGCTTATTACAGGTTCACCGGAAAGGTTGAGGTTTCCCGAACCTTTAAGGGTAACAGTCATGGTGACGGCGTCATTTAGCTTCACGTCAGTGCCGGAAATAGACGATTCCATTGTAAAGGATCCTACTGCGCCGTGGAAATCTGCCGGTCTGGGTTCGGGCAGAGGTTTGACCTTAACGGTCAGAGGTTGTGTCGTAATCTTCCGTGGCACGGTTGAGACAGAAGAAAAGAAACTGTCAAAGAATGGATCATCAAAGAAGGGATCCCTTGCACCAGTCCGCTCCTGCACCAGGACAGTCATCCCGGCAGGCTCTATGCGTATCTCACCGGAAACCTGGGGATATAGCACAAAACGCTGAATGACACCGGTGCCGTACTGTACGCCGTCAATCACCTCCGTCTCGAGACTGCGCAGAGGCAGAGTTTCAATATCCTCCTTCAGAAAACCCTTGAAATCAGGAAGCTTAAGTTCCTGTATGCCAGAAAGGTTAATGCGTGTATACAGTTTCAGCATTCCGGTGATCGGCTCACCTGCATATACCTCACGGTCATTGAGTAGTATCTTCATGGAGACCTCTGATCCTGATGCAGGTGCATCACCGGCCGCCTTTACCTGGCCCTGTTGCTGGACGGCACCCTGTTGCGGGGAACCTCCGGCAGTAATGATTATCTGTTTTTCCTGCGAGCTGACAGCGACTTTTTTAGTCTCAAACTGTGCCGCCGGAATGGTGTAAGTGCCCGGCGTACCAACCACAACATAATATATGAGGGTGGTGGAAGAGATCGTCTTCATGTCTCCGTTGATCCACTGGACGTTGCGGCTGGTAGACTGCTGGGGTCCCTGCACGGAGAATGACGGATCGAACTTCGGAGGGGAAAATTGCCCGTCTGTTGAGTTGATTGTATATATGATCCTGAACCTTTCTCCTGCAACAGCGCTCTCCGGTGCTTCAACGGTAAGCGTTACCTCCTGGGCCGTTGCCGCAAGGCAGGCCAGCAGGAAAACCAGTGCCGTCATTATCTTTTTCATCACTGCAAAATTACCAGTTTTTAATGACCCTTACCTTTGCCCCGGCAGCCTTGTCACGCTGCACCTTCTCCTGAGTCTGCTTCTCATTTGCAGCAAGGGCGTCAAGAAGGCGCCTGGCATCCTCGCGGCTCATTGAAGGCTGCTGCTGCTCCTGTTGCTGCTGCTGATTGTCCTGCTGATCCTGCTGCTGTTGTTGCTGCTGATCATCCTTCTGCTCCTGGTCCTTCTTATCGTCCTGATCCTTGTTCTGCTGATCCTGATTTTCCTTGTCCTGGTCCTGCTGCTTCTGCTGTTGTTCCTCCTGTTTCTTCAACTGGTCCTGGGCATATGACAGGTTATACTTCGCCTGGATATTGTCAGGATTGAGCTTCAGCGAGTTGATGTAGGCATTGATGCTCTCACTGAATTTCTGTTCCTTAAGCAGAGAGTTGCCAAGGTTGTACAATCCCTCAGCCTGCCGGAGTGAATCGGCTTCACCTGCCAGTACTGCACGGCTGAATTCCTCCGCTGCCTCTCCAAACCTGTTCTGCTTATAGAGTGCATCACCGAGGTTGAAGACCACATCACCTGATGTTTTTCCTTCATCCTGTGCACGGCGGTACATCCCCTCGCTACCGGCATACTCGCTCTTCTTGTAAAGCCTGTTTCCCTTTCTGACATATTCCCTCTCCTCCTGTCCGTGGAGCAAAGGAGAGATGACCACCATACAGATGGCAGCAATAAGCACCCTGGAAAATATTCCCTTCCCTCTCATATCCTGTCCTGTTTCGATTCCTTTCCGATTATCCCTATCCGCCTCAGAAGATTGTTCTTCCTGTCTGCCAGCAGCAGGTCCGTCACGAGGAGTATGAAGAGCAGTGCTGCCGGAATGAGGAACTGCTCATTGTACTCAGTGTACATCATGGTGTTGATCTCGCTCTTCTTCATCCGGCCGATGTCATTGTAAATCTCCGTAAGCCCGATACTGGTATTGCCGGCCCTGACGTACCTCCCCCCCGTTGCCGATGCAATCTCCTGCAGGCCTTTCTCGTCAAGCTTTGAGATAACCGTATTTCCTTCATTGTCTTTCAGGTAATCGGTTCTTCCGCCGGTCACCACCGCTATCGGAGATCCGTCAGGCGAACCTATCCCGATTGTATGAACGACGATACCCTTTTCAGCTGCTTCCCGCGCCTTTTCGACTGCATCATCCTCATGGTTCTCTCCATCCGTGATGATGATCAGCGCCCTGCTTTTGTCACTCTCGGGGGTGAATGACCTCATTCCCAGGTCAATGGCTGCACCTATTGCCGTACCCTGCTTTGATACTGCGTCAGGACCTGCCGTTGACAGAAACATCTTGGCAGAGAGATAGTCATTGGTAACCGGTATTTGTGTATAGGCATCGCCGGCGAAAAGGATGAGACCTATCCTGTCTTCCCTTAGCTGGTCAACGAGCTGGGTGATGGCCTGTTTGGCCCTTTCAAGCCTCGAGGGGGTTATATCGGAAGCCAGCATGGAGTTGCTTACATCAAGGGCAATAATCACTTCTACTCCTTCGCGCTTCACCTCTTCCAGCCGTGAGCCGAACTGCGGTCTTGCAACGGTGAGCACTGCCATGATGAATGCAAGAAGCCTGATAAGGAATTTTGCTGCCATTCTTGAAGGCGAATAATCCGGCGAAAGCCGTTCCAGCATCGGGGTATCGCCAAAACGTTCCCTGGCCAGCCTCCTTTTCCTGTTACCGATGATCCATACAATGATCAGTACCGGTACCAGGAGAAGCAGGTAAAGCATGTCAGGCTGTGCAAATCTGAATGTTTCCATAATAGCGCTATGACATGTTTTTCATAAAGAGATACCTGAGCAGCAGCTCGAGGCTGAACAGCACCAGTGCCGCAAGTGCCCATGACATGAAGACCTCATCACGCCTGCTGTGTTCCCTGGTCTCTATCTTTGATTTCTCAAGCTTGTCAATCTCACTGTACACATTCTGGAGGCTGGTGTTGTCCACGGCCCTGAAATACTGACCACCTGTCAGCTCTGCTATCCTCTTAAGGAGGGCTTCATCTATCTCCACCTCCATCTTCTGGTACCTGGTGCCAAAGGGTGTCTGAACCGGGTAATCAGCATACCCCATGCTTCCTACTCCGATTGTATATACCCTTATACCAAAGGTCTTTGCAATCTCTGCAGCTGTCATCGGGTCAATTGATCCCCGGTTGTTGACACCGTCAGTGAGCAGAATTATGACCTTGCTGATGGCATCGGAATCCTTTATCCTGTTGATAGCAGTAGCCAGTCCCACGCCAATAGCTGTTCCATCCTCGATAATTCCGCTCTTCACTTCCCTGAGCAGGTTGATGAGCACGGCATGATCCGTCGTCAGAGGACATTGGGTAAAGCTCTCACCGCTGAATACGGTAAGTCCCATGCGGTCATACGGCCTTCCGCTTATAAATTCAGTTGCGACGTTCTTGGATGCCTCCAGCCTGTCGGGACTGAAGTCACGTGCAAGCATTGAGCCTGACACATCGAGTGCAAGAATTATATCAATCCCTTCAGTGGTGGAACTCTGCCACCGGTCAACATTCTGCGGCCTGGCAATCACCACTATTGCCAGTGCTATGGCAGCCACCCTGAGGGCAAAGAGCAGGTGTCTCAGATAGTGGCGGAAGGTTTTGCGCCCTTTAGCGAAGAATTCCGCTGTGGAGAGCTTCACCGGGGCATTGGCTTTTCCCTGGCGCCATATGTAGTGTGCCACCAGGAGGGGTATGATTAGCAGGAACCACAGGAACCAGCCGTTCTCGAAGACGATGTTATGCATGGTGCCCTCCTTTCTCCTTCTCCCCTCCGGCAACCGAGCTGCCGCTGCCCTCATTTGCTGTCTTATCAGCCTTATCACTGACATCAGCCGGAGCAGCATCAGGGAGCCTGGTCTCTTCAACAAACCTTACGGCACTATCTATGGATGACTCATGCGCTGTACTGTCGGGCAGGTATTTGGCAAACTTAACCATGTCAGAGAGTGACAGCAGTTCCTTAACCATGGCCATCTGTCCCACTGTGGTCACAGATGCTTTCTGCAGCATCCGGACGGTCTCGTCTGTCGTCAGTTCAGGTGAGCTGATCCCGTAACGGTTGTCAATATACCTCCTTAGAATGTCAGAAAGTCGTGAGTAATACTCCTTGATCTCGCCTTTCTGCCATAGCTCTTCATTCCTCAGGGCTTCCAGATCACGCAGTGCAATTACATGTGCCGGTTCGGGCGGGGCCGGCGGCCTGATAAACCGTTTCAGCGGATTCCTCGGCAGAAAACGTGCCAGGAGCCATACTATCACCGCAACAATCAGAGTGATAACTATCCAGGGCAGGACCTCACGGAAGGTTACAGGCGCACCTCGCGGGCCTACTATGTCAAAAATAACGTCAGTAGTATCAGACGGGGCGATGTCGGGACGAATTACGTCAAGAAATGAATAATCAGAAAAGAATCTGAGCAGGCTGTCGCCGGAAGCCACTCCCGCCCAGAATGGCGGAATAGTATATGATCCGGTATCATATGAAGTGATGAGGTACCTGTCGGTGATGGTTATCGACCCGTTTGCTGAGACAGATGTGTCCCGGGGGGCCCTGCGCAGTACGATGATCTTTCCTGCCAGCGTGTCTGCAACGCTGCTCATATCCGCAGAGACACCTGAGGGCAGCTCTGCCGTTACCGTGAAGCCGATCTGGTCACCTATCAGAATGACCGAGGTGTCAGGCTTCGATGTAACCCTGATCTGCTGGGCTGACAGGAGAAGTCCTGAAGCAAACACAACCAATATGGAGATGAAAACCTTTCTCATAGTCCTATCTGTGCTTGAACAGTGAGATAAGCGGTTTGATATAATCTTCACCGGTGCTGATTGATGCCATATCAACTCCACAGCTGACAAAGGCTGAGGCGACAGCCTCATCGTGCCTTCTCCACTGTGCGGCGTAATCGTTCCTGACAGCCGATGAGGAGGTGTCAATCCATTGCTCGTGGCCCGACTCGGGATTCAACACCTTGATGAAACCTACGTCAGGCATCTCCTTCTCGCGCCTGTCATTGATCCGCAGGGCAACCACGTCATGCTTGCCCGATGCAATGCGCAGGGCATCTGTAAACGGTGGTGCTATGAAATCGGAAAGGATAAAGGCAGTGCACCTCTTTCTGATTATATTGGTAAGGTACCTCAGAGGTTCTGACAGCGATGTGGCTGAACCTGCAGGTTCATAACCGAGCATCTCGCGGATGATCCTGAGCATATGACCTCTTCCTTTTTTAGGGGGAATATACTTTTCCACATGGTCAGAAAAGAGCATCAGCCCTACCTTGTCATTGTTGGCAATGACTGAATATGCAAGAACCGCAGCTATCTCGGTCATCATCTCCCTCTTTGTGGAAGCAATCGTACCGAAATCACCCGACCGGCTCACATCAACAAGCAGCATGACAGTCAGTTCCCGCTCCTCCTCAAATATCTTGACGTAAGGATGACCGAACCGTGCTGTGACGTTCCAGTCGATGTTGCGTATGTCATCACCAAACTGGTATTCACGCACCTCGCTGAATGCCATACCTCTGCCCCGGAAAGCACTGTGATACTCACCTGCAAAGATCTGGCGTGTCAGCCCGCGCGATCTGATCTCAATCTTCCTTACCTTCTTTAACAGCTCTGTCGTTTCCACTTCCCTTACATATGTTACATTCGCTCATGTGTAACGGTAAAGAACCATTCATCACGCTTAACAGTGACAACAATCCGGTCTCGTTCCGTCCTGTAACTCCACTCTCCGTCTTTGTCATACCCGTACTTCTGGTTCAGTTCTCTGATCTTTGCATCGTAAATACTGTTGCTGCATGTTATCCTGACTCCCTTGCACCGGTTCCTCCCGTCGAGGAATATCAGCCATGTCTCATTGTCGTCAGCCGAGTGGTATTTAAGGTACCTGTAGACATCATTTCTGACCATGTTATCAGGTGTCAGGCCCTTAAAATCACTTGCCATGACTGCCCTGATGCTCTTTTCGGTCATACCATAAAATTCCTGTGCCTTTACCGGGATCAGAATAATCAGCAGAACCAGTGACAGTTGTAATTTCTTCATCCTTCTACGGGACCTCAACAGTATTGAGTATCTCTGCAATGATCTGATCCTGTGTGATATTTTCAGCCTCTGCCTCATAGGTCAGACCTATTCTGTGGCGGAGCACATCAGCACAGAGTGAGCGCACATCCTCCGGAACCACAAATCCCCTTCGCCTTATGAAGGCATATGATTTAGCAGCCAGGGCAAGGTTTATCCCGGCCCTTGGCGAGGCTCCGTAGGCTATCAGCGGGGTGAACTTTGAAAGGCCGAATTTCTCCGGCTGACGGGTGGCAAATACAATATCGAGGATATAGTTCTCAATCTTCTCATCAATATACACCTCCCTGACCACGCTTCTGGCGCGGATTATATCATCCGGCTTGAGTATGGTTTTAGCAACGGGGAACTCGCTGGCCAGGTTCTCCCGTATGATAATACGTTCCTCCTCCTTCTCGGGGTAGGTTATCACCACCTTAAGCATGAACCTGTCGACCTGCGCCTCCGGCAGCGGATATGTACCCTCCTGTTCAATCGGGTTCTGCGTCGCCAGAACCATGAATGGCTCATCAAGCCTGTAGGTGGTGTCACCGATGGTCACCTGCCGCTCCTGCATTGCCTCCAGGAGTGCACTCTGCACCTTCGCCGGGGAGCGGTTGATCTCATCGGCAAGGATGAAATTGGCGAAAATAGGCCCCTTGCGTACAACAAACTCCTCTTTCCTCTGACTGTAGATCATTGTGCCGATGAGGTCAGCGGGCAACAGGTCAGGAGTGAACTGTATCCTGCTGAACTTCGTATCAATTATCGATGCCAGGGTCTTTATGGCCAGCGTTTTTGCCAGTCCGGGAACGCCCTCAAGAAGGATGTGCCCGTTTGAAAGTAGTCCGATGAGCAGCGAATCTGTCAGATGACGCTGCCCTACTATCACCTTGTTAATCTCCTGCCTGACAAGATCAACAAAGGCGCTTTCCTTTTCAATCTTCTCATTCAGAAGCCTGATGTCGGTTGTGTGTTCCATGTATTATTCAGTTGTATTTTACCCTTGATAAAAAGCTTCGCAAAGATCAATTCTGATATTAAAAAACCTTGTTAAATGTTGTTAAAGATGTGTTAAAGCGCCTTCCCGAAACCGCAATGGCTGAAGAGCCTGACCATTATTGTCAGCACCAGAGGTATCAGGGCCGGATTAATTCCCTGCCCTGCAATAAGTGCGACAGGAAACCACAGGACTGAAATGGTTAACGTTAATCTGCTCAGTTTCACTGATTTCCTCCCGGAGAGCATCATGATGAAAAGTGCCGCAATCAGTACGTTTATCCCCAGGAAGAGCAGGTTAAGATGAAGTGCATCGTGTTCAGAAAAGATATTCGTAAAAATCAGCAACAGTGCAATTACGGAGTATATTAAATATAGTATGTAATCTATTGCCTTTTCCAGTCCGGGTCTTTTAAAAACAAATGTCACAAGCACTACAAAAACGAATATGAGCCAGAATACAGCCTGCGGCACCCATGCTTTTTCCCCGGTCTGTGCGGGGGGTATGTCAACCACCGTCTCTACCGGCCCTGCCAGTGGCTCCTGCCTTCCGTCATGAACTATGACGCTTCCGGCAAAGTTATCTCTCAGGAACATGGGCAGGAACATCTCATCAGCCACAGAGGCTTTCCTGTCAGCCTGCAATCCCAGCAGCATGTCGGCGCCTAAATCAAGCCAAGGCAGTACCTTCTGGTACGGGTCTATCAGCTGACGGAAGCTGAGGCTCTTCTCCTTTAGCGGGAATATTACAGTGTCAGCAGCAGATGCAGCAACGATGTCACGCACCCGGGTTGCGCAGTTGTCAAAGAAGAAGTCATACCTGTACTTGATATTTTCAGGCCTGAGGTTCTCATTGATCAATACAAACAGCCTCTCCTTCTCCGCTGTGGTCAGGTTGAGCTTCTGTGACCATACCGATCTCCCCTCGGACACATACTCCTGGAGGAACCGCTTATAACTGTAAGCTCCCAGCAAATAGTCGAGCCTGCCTTTGGCAAACCTGTAAACGAAATTGGGTGTTGAAAAGTCAAAGATGCCCCAGTTGTAGACCATGTCGAATTCTGTGTCGCGTATGTTTATCCTGAGCGCTGTATGACCGTATATCGAGTAGCTCGCGGTTCCGGGTGCACATGTAATCATATAGACATCGGCACTGTCAGCATTCTGGGCTTTCAGGCCCGGTGCAATTAGCAGCATCAGGACAGCCAGGAGGAATGTTTTTTTCATAATTTTTTATTTTGATAGAGGTCTTTTGGATTATTTATAACAGGTTTCATCAGATTCCACTGTCATCTGCCCAGGCGCCGGCAGTCATCACGGCACGTCTCCATTCGCGTGTCAGAGACTCCCGCTCCTCCGGTTTCATTTCAGGGATAAAATGGCGCCCGGCCTTCCATAGGTTTCGCAACTCATTCATTCCGCCCCAGAATCCTGTTGCCAGGCCGGCAAGTAAGGCTGTTCCCAATGCTGTCGTTTCCGTTATTGTTGAACGAAGAACGTCTGTCTGAAGGATGTCAGCCTGGAATTGCATCAGGCTGTCATTTACCGAAGCTCCTCCATCGACTCTCAATTCACTTATTTTCATCCCGGAATCTTTTTCCATGGCAAGCAGTACATCAAAGGTTTGAAATGCTATGCTTTCAAGGGCGGCACGTGCAATATGGGCTGCTGTAGTACCCCTTGTAAGGCCGGTTATAATGCCCCTGGCATGCTGGTTCCAGTATGGTGCTCCCAAGCCGGCGAACGCCGGGACAAAACAGACGCCCTCTGTCGAGCTTACCTGTGATGCAAGATGTTCCACATCAGATGACTGACGGATGATCCCCAGACTGTCGCGCAGCCATTGCACCACGGCTCCACCAATAAAGATACTGCCCTCCAGGGCATAGGTTGTATCATCGCCTATCTTCCATGCCACAGTAGTCAGCAGCCTGTTACCTGATCTCATCGGCTCACCTCCGGTGTTCATCATCATAAAACAGCCGGTGCCATAGGTGTTCTTTACCATTCCCTCATCAACACACATCTGCCCCAGCATTGCAGCCTGCTGGTCTCCGGCTATCCCGGCAACGGGTAGCCCCGAAGTAAAGAGGCCGCTCGAATAACCGTAAACCTCTGATGATGAGCGCACCTCAGGCAGCATAGATGAAGGTATATCAAAGAGGGTGAGAAGCTCCTGATCCCATTGCAGGGTGCGGATATTGAACAGCATGGTGCGTGATGCATTGGAGACATCCGTGACATGCAGTCTGCCGCCGGTCAGGTTCCACAACAACCAGGAGTCAATTGTCCCGAACGCAAGATCACCTCTCCCGGCTGCTGCCCTGGCACCATCGACATTGTCAAGAATCCATTTTACTTTTGTGGCTGAGAAGTAGGCGTCAATCACCAGGCCTGTCTTTTCAGCTATCATATTACCGTAACCTTCAGCCCTGAGAGTGTCACACAGACCCGAAGTACGGCGGTCCTGCCAGACAATGGCATTGTATACAGGTCGGCCGCTCCTCCTGTTCCATACTACGGTTGTCTCACGCTGGTTCGTTATGCCAATGGCAGCTATTTCAGAGCAGTCTGCACCGCTCCGGGCCACCACTTCCGCTGCCACGCCTGCCTGGGAAGACCATATCCCGTCAGGGTCATGCTCCACCCACCCGGGTCTGGGAAAGATCTGGGAGAATTCCTTCATGGATGACGCGACAGGCCTTCCTTCAATGTCAAACAGAATGGCTCTTGAACTTGTTGTTCCCTGGTCAAGGGAGAGAATGTATTTCTTCTTCATGGCTGCATGCACATGTCCGGGAAAATGTGACAACTAAAGTACTATTTTTTGGGTTATTGCAGTCACTGCCATCCGGCTGCTCTGATTATGCAATATAAGCCTGCACAACACCGGGAATTAATTATAAAGATTAAATTTGGGTATGATAAAACCCAGAGTCAATGGTAAACCAATATATTATAACGATAGGACGACAGCTTGGAAGCGGCGGACGGGAGATAGGACAGAAACTGTCTGCCAGGCTGGGCATAGCCTTTTATGATAAGGAGCTCATCCGTATCGCCTCACAGCAGAGCGGGCTCAAAGAGGAGTTCTTCGAGAGGGTTGATGAACAGAAACACTTCAGCCTTTTCCCGGGAATGCTGGGACTGCGGACTTCGCTGACCGATGATTTCTTTTCGAATTATTACCTCAGCAACGAATCCCTGTTCAGGATACAGAGCGACGTAATGAGGAGACTTGCCGGTGAGGGATCATGCATCTTTGTAGGCAGGTGTGCCGATTATGTGATGAAGGACGAAAGGAACTGCCTGAACCTATTTGTCAGCGCTGATATATCAGACCGCATTAAACGGATTGCCGTCAGCCACAATCTGTCAGACAGCAAGGCAAAGGAGCTGATTGAGCGCACTGACAAGGGTCGGTCATCTTACTACAATTACTTCACCGGAAAGACCTGGGGTGCCGCGGAATCATATCATCTCTGCATCAATTCTTCACTGCTCGGGATTGACGAAACCGTAAAGCTGATAAGCCATGTAGCCGAGATCCGTTTCGGACTCAGGGACAATAAGGAATGAGAATCAGAATCTTGCATTTGCCGGGAGGCTGTTTCGCTCCTTTGTCAGGAGGAACGACTCCGTTGATGAATACCTGAAGCAGTAATCGTATCTGCGTGTCAGGCGTTTTGAATCAAGAACAACCGGGTACAGGCAGAATCCGAGTCCGGCCGGCTGCAGGTTCACCATCCTGAGATTCCATAGCACCCATATCACCGGCCTGAGAACTGAACAGGGGAACCGGTGAAACCTCGAAGCAGGTACAATATCACTTACAACAGAACAACTGTCCGGGGCCAGGTTAAAAACACCTTCGATATCGGCATCCTCCATAACAAGGCTCAAAAGCTCGTTGAAATCATCCTCATGAAGAAATTGTACAGTGGTCTTTCTGAAGGAGGCAGGAAGAAATGGGAGTCTTAACAAAATAGAAACCACTGATTTGGGTTTTGAATAGCGTGGGCCCACAACCGTGCAGATTCTCAATGAAACGGGGCGCATCGGGTGGCTGCCGTTTTCCCGGAAAAGCATCTGCTCCACCAGTCGCTTGTTCAGACCATAGGTATAGTTACCGGGTTTGAGAGGCTCAGTCTCGTCAAGCCACAGGTCATGTCTCCCGGCCGGACCGTAAATAGCTGCGGAGCTGGAGAAAACAAACTTCCTGACCGATCCGGTCTTCCGTGCTGCATCAATTACATTGAGTGATCCGCCCACATCCATGCCAAACTCTTCCTTTCTGCTCCTTAATCTGTTCATGGTACAGGCAAAGTGCAGCACAGTGTCCGGCTGTTCATGTGAAAAAATTTCCCTGACATAACTGCTGTCAGTTGATTTGCACTGATAGAACCTGAAACTTTCACCATCCACTTTGGTTTCAGGTCTTTTAATGTCCAGACCTATGACTTCACACCCCTTTGCAGTAAGATGACTTACGGCAAGTGAGCCAAGATAACCTGAAGAACCTGTGACAAGTACTTTCATTACATTAACTTATTAAAACTATCAATAAGGCTATCTTAACGTTTTTATATGATCATTAGTCGGCTGATTAATCAAAATAATCTAAATATACACAAATTTAGAATTTTTAAAGAGCCATGTCAATAATTTCACAAAAAATCTTAAATTGTGCATAAATAAATAAACAGGATATGGCACGATCTGTAATTGAAATGCTGTGCTGCCCTTCATGCAAGGGTGAGCTCGTTTATGAGACGGTAATTAATCCTGACGAATTGAATAATAATCCGCTGATCTGCAATAAATGCAACGTCAGTTACCGGCACTCCGGAGCCTGGTACAACTTTCTGGACGGAACGGGACTGTTGTTTAAGAACCGGCGGGAAAAGTTTTTTCGCTCTGTGCTTGCTAAGGCTTACACACCTCTGACCAACATGATGTTCCTGCTGTGCGGCGGTCCGAAAAGCGCAAGGAATGAAGTCATGAGCAGGTTACGGGTGAAGGTTGGAGATGCCGTGCTGGAAACGGGCATTGGGTATGGGGAGAATTTCCTGTGGCTTGCCAGTCGGACTGAAGGGCTTCACCTTTATGGTCTTGACATCCAGGAAGAAATGATGACACACTGTGCCAGCAATCTTCACCGGTGGAAAATCACTGCCGGGCTTGCCCGGGCAGATGCGCAGAAGCTGCCATACAGGGATAGTGTTTTTGACGTGGTATTTCACCTTGGCGCCATTAATCTCTTTGAAGACAAGGGATTGGCTATCCGCGAAATGATCAGGGTTGCGAAGTCCGGAACCCATATAGTTATTGCCGACGAAACAGAGAAGGCAGGCCGGTTGTTCAATATTTTCACCGGTTCGGCAGAAAGGGTGGTGCCCCCTGTTGACCTGGTGCCGGCTGAGATGAAAAACATCACTCTCAGCACCATCTGGAAAGGATACGGATACGTGATTGAATTTAACGTGGCGAAATAGCAGGACGAATTCGCCCACTTCCTGCCTATTTTTTCTCGGCGCAGTTAAACATCCACAGCACTCCGAATTTGTCGCGGAGGGAACCGAAATAGTCACCCCAGAACATCTCCTGTAGTTCCTGTTCCACAGCTCCTCCGTCTGCCAGGGCCGTAAAAATACGCCTGGTCTCTGCCCTGGTGGCAGGCATAAGATTGATGTATGCGTTGTTGCCAGGTGTGATTTTGAAGCCCATTGATTTCGGTGCATCACTGCCCATCAGTTGGAAGCCGTCAAGGATTGGCAGGCTTACATGCATTACAAGATTAAGTTCCTCTGCCGGAAGCGGAGGCATATTCTCCGATGACGGGACATCCCTGAACCTCATGATTCCTCCCTGGAATTCCCCACCGAAGATCTCCCTGTAAAAATTAAAGGCAGCTTCGGTTTCCTTTTCAAAATTGAGATAAATGCTTACCTGTGACATGATTGTTGTTTTTAAGTGTTAAATAAGCGCTAAGGTCTTTTTTGGCGGAACAGCCTCCGCAGTCACCGCAGGACGATGACCTGCCCGGCTTCAGGGCCCTGATAAATGCAAAGATGGCATAAGAAACTGCCGCACTGACGATCACGAATGTAATTATATCCTGGTTCATTTTGTTATTTACTTAAAACAACAATCTTCCTGCATGGTTCACGATAAATGCTACAATCCACGCCAGTACCGTTGTGTAGATCATGCTGAACAGTGCCCACTTTGTCGCTGATTCCTTTCGTATGGCGGCAATTACAGCTACACACGGGAAATAGATAAGAACGAACAGCATAAATCCGACAGCCACATAAGGTGTAAAAACTTTCTGTCCTGCCAGGCTACCAGCGGTATGTTCCTGTTCTCTCAGCCGCTCTCCCAGCCCCGCAGTACCGTTTTCACCGGCCGTATCTCCATGGTAGAGCACCCCCATGGTACTTACAACCACTTCCTTGGCTGCCAGCCCTGTCACAATGCTGACACCCAGCTTCCAGTCGAAACCCAGCGGCTGCACTGCGGGCTCAATGAAATGTCCCGCCCGTCCGATCCATGAATGCTCAAGGCGTTCTGTCCGTGTTCCATCTGCAAGCTTTGGGTAGTACGAAAGAGCCCATATGATTACTGAAGCGACCAGGATGATGCTTCCCATCTTGTGAAGATATTGCTTCGCATTAAACCACATATGTCTCAAAGTGTTACGCATGGAAGGAATACGGTATGGAGGGAGTTCCATCACGAAGGGAACATCCTTGCCGGCAAAAATGGTCTTCTTCAGCAGCAGTGCGACGGCAATGGCAAGCGCAATCCCGGTAAGGTAAACGGAGAAGAGGACGAGGCCCTTCCTCTTCTCAAAAAAGGCAGAGATGATCAGCACATAGACTGGCAGCCTCGCACTGCATGACATGAATGGTGCAATCAGCATTGTCATTACCCGGTCCTTCCGGTTCTCCAGTGTACGTGTGGCCATTATGGCCGGGACGTTGCATCCGAAACCCATCAGTAATGGAATGAAAGACTTGCCATGCAGCCCTATCCGGTGCATCAGCTTATCCATTATAAAGGAAACGCGGGCCATGTAACCAGTGTCTTCCATGAGGGAAATGAAGAAAAAGAGGATGAGTATGTTTGGAAGGAATACAATGACACCGCCAACACCAGCAATGATACCGTCAACCACCAGGTCGTGGAATGATCCGGCAGGGATTATGGCTCCGGCAAAGTCACCAATCCTGCTGACACCTGCTTCAATCCATTCCATAGGGTAGCTGCCGGCGACAAATGTCGTCTGGAACATAATGAAAAGAAACGCAAGGAAGATCGGGTAGCCCCATATACGGTGGGTCAGCCAGTAATCAGGATCTCTCCCGGCTTTTGTGGCTTCCCTCCTTCCGGCAGTCATGGTTTCGGCCAGGGCCCCTGCAATGAAACCGTACCTGGCGTCAGCCATAACCGAATCAGCCTCCTGTCCGCAGGCCTTTGCCAGCCTGCTTCTTTCGGCCATAGCCATCCCCTGAAGCGACAGTTGCCCGGAACTGCCTGTGATCATTTCCATCGCTGCACGGTCCCCCTCAAGCAGCTTTATTGCGAGATAACGGTCCCTCATAACATCAGGGGATCCGCCGTTCCTGATGATCTCCCTCTGCAGGGTTTCAAGCGATTGCTCCAATGTGTTCCCATACTTGATACGGACCGACCTGGCAATGGGGTCTTCATACCTGAATACCGCCACAACACGGTCAAGAAGGTCTATGATCCCCCTGCCCCTTACAGCGACTGTAGGGACAACGGGAATGCCCATCATGGTTCCAAGCTCGTTGTATTTCAGTTTTGTGCCGCTCTTCTGCAGCTCATCATACATGTTGAGGGCTATAATAACCCTTACGTTCATCTCTATCAGTTGTGTGGTGAGATAGAGGTTTCTCTCAAGGTTGGAAGCGTCAACCACGTTTATCACCACATCAGGCCTTCCTTCCAGGAGCCTTGTCCTCACAAACAGTTCTTCCGGAGTATATTCAGTCATTGAATAGGTGCCAGGAAGGTCCGTAAGGTTTATCCTGTATCCGTTATGGAATACGGTGGTTTCCCTTGCCTCTATTGTCACCCCGCTGTAGTTGCCTGTCCGTTCATGGGCACCTGAAGCCTGGTTGAACAGGGATGTCTTGCCGCTGTTAGGATTCCCTACGAGAGCAACATTTATGACTTTCCCGTTCACGTTATCGCTGTAATGCCTTCGGCCGTACTCCTCAGCTGTAGCATGTGCCACCGTCTTAACCCTGTACTCTTCACCCGGAATTACTTCAACAAGCCATGCCTCCTGCCGGCGCAACGAGACGTTGTAATCCATTATCCGGTACTCCACCGGGTCAAGGAGCGGTGCATTCCTGATCACCTCCACATTTTTTCCGCGGACAAATCCCATTTCCATAATTCGCTTGCGGAATGCTCCGTGGCCGTGTATCCTGGTTATTGTTCCTTTCTGACTTGTTGCCAGCTCAGATAATCTCATGATAAATTTTTTAAAAGATTCGCCAGGCCTGACGAAGCAGGCCAGGCAGAGCGGTATGCCGTCCTGTCTTCCTGAGGTCTTCATCAAACCTGATTTTCAGCATATGGCACAAATGTACCTATGGCTGAAAAGGTGTGAAATCCCCATTATTTATGATAATTCGGGGCGGTGTCCCCAAAAATGATGATGATGACAGTCGCAAATTCAGAAGCCGGTGCCACCCGGTATGATATATTTTTTAACGACAGCATAGATTGCCAGGCCTGAAACTGACCGGATACCGGTCTTGGCCGAGAGATTCTTGCGATGCGTTATTACTGTACTGGTGCTGATGTGCAGAGCTTCGGCAATCTCCTTGGTGGCTTTCCCGGATGCAAGCAGTCTCAGGACATCTATCTCCCTGTCGCTCAGACTGGCGTTGACAGAATCAGCGTCTGTTTTTCCGCCAGAGGCTGACCCGCCTTTAAGTACGGCCATGATTCTTTCCGGAGGATCATTGATGGTTATCCTGTCATCAAACAGTGACAGCAGGCTTTCGTCATAAAAGGCATACAGAAGGGCTATTAGCCGCGTGCCCTGACAGGAACCCTTTATGGTCTGCATGATCCGTGGATTTCCCTGGACCAGGCCCGGATTCAGTATTACTGCTTCTGCAGCCCTGAGGGTTAACAATCGCAGAATCTCTTCAGCCGAATAGGCCCTGAATACTGAGAAACGCCCTCCCGAATTGCTGATAACAGAAGCAAGACCACCATATAACAACCCTGACGGCTCCGCAATTATTATATTAACCGCATTGTTCACCGCATATTTTTTATTCTGGCTTCCATTGAGGCGACAAGGGGTATAAGGAGGTAATCCTCTATCCTTGAATGAATCCTGATGTCATGCTCAAGCTCATAGAGTTTCAGGAGTAGCATTCTCCGCATCTGTTTTCCTTCCTTCATGGGCAGGTATTCTATCAGAAGGCTCTTCAGGTCGTAAAGTTTTTCTTCGATATCATCATGATGATCCTTGTATTCAGCAACTGAGTATCCTGTGAACTCTTCCTTAAGATCCTTCCCTGAAAGCGTTGCGTGCAATTGTAAAATATACGGGAAGACAGTCTTTTCCTCATATTCAAAATGATTCTTTACTTCCGACAGGTACTGCATGAAGAATTTTTCAATCATAGCCGTCTCTTTGGAATTGCCGGCCCGGTTCAGGCCAAGGATTATTTCCCTGATGCCCGGGTAGACCTCATCAGTATAATATCCGTGGCTGTTCCTGAGGTACAGCAGGATTGTCGGGACCTCTTCACCGGTAAAGGAATTGTCAACACTGCAGTTCAGGTCACCGTAAAGCCTGATGAAAGTAAGGAACAGTTCCCTGTCTATTCCGTTCATGGAGGCCACCTCGCTTACCGATTTCTCCTGAAGGGGAAGTTCGATGCCCAGGTGTTCAAGAAGCAGCAGAAGGAATGGATTTTCCGAGACTGCTTCTGACATTCTTGTTGCGGATGAAATGTTTATGGTTCTGTCCATTCTCAATGCATTTTGCCTGGTATTGCTTTTCTGATAAACATCTGACCGGGTGATATGGCTGAATGTTCCTGTGAAAATAATTATTCCGGGCCAGAATAATATGCATAAAAAAAGAGGCTGCCTCAATTTTCATTGAGGCAGCCTCCAGGGTAACTAAATGTACATTATAGTGTTAACTACGCAAGTCTTACATTAACGGCATTTAACCCTTTTTTACCTTCCTGGAGGTCAAAAGTTACCTCGTCATTCTCCTTGATCTTGTCGATCAGGCCGGTAGAATGAACAAAATACTCTTTGGATGAGTTGGCGTCCTTAATGAATCCAAAACCTTTGGACACATTGAAAAATTTAACAATTCCTTTATTCATGAGATGATTTTTAATTGGCTGCAAAGGTAAACGAGTTTTTGAAATAATAACACTTCCGGAGCGGAAAAAGAACAGAAATGATAATGCAAAGGCAATTTCCTACTTCTTCCAGAAAGCACGGGTGAACAGGGCAAATATCGTAAAGATCTCAAGACGCCCTATAATCATCAGGATCACCATAGTCATCTTGGCAACGCTGTTGAAGTGTGCATAGTTGCCCATGTTCCCCGAGGCCCCGAACCCGGGCCCCACGCATGACAGGGCTGATACTGAGGCGCCGGCGGCCTCAATGACCGGTATGCCTGAAAAAAGGATGATAAACATTCCGGCAATGAAAATGATTATGTACAACTGTATAAAGACAGTCATCAGGCTGTTGATATTGTCCGGTATCACCTGGCCGTTCAGCTTAACGGGAACCACTGCTGAAGGGTGCTGAAGCCTTACTGTCACATTCCTCAGGTTTTTGAGGGCAATCAGATGACGGGCCATCTTTATGCCACCGGTGGTGGAACCGGTGGAACCTCCGGCAAACATCAGCAGGAATATCATGACAAGTGCAGCCTGGGGCCAGGTATTGTAGTCAACTGTGGCAAAACCGGTCGTTGAAATTGTTGAAGTGACCTGGAAGAATGCATGCCTGAAAGCCTCCTCGAAATGCATTTCGGTGCCGGTATACAGTATCATTGTAACAGACACCACGGCTGTGGTGGTGAAAAAGAAATAAAACCAGAGCTCCTCATTGGCTTTCACCCTGACGAAATTTCTTTTCATTAAGAAATAAAAGATTACGAAGCTTGCTGCCGAGAGGAACATAAATATCCCAAGTACATACTGAATGTAGGGAGAGTAACCTGATATCCCGGTGTTCTTTGTCGAGAATCCTCCCGTGGCTATCGTCCCGAAAGAATGACAGATGCTGTCGAAAAGGTTCATTCCACCTGCAGTGAGCAGTATTACCAGTACTGCCGTCAGGAGGAGGTAAATCATCAGTATTGTTATTGCGATGGATTTTGTCCGTGGAAGAATCTTTTCCTTCAGTGATGACTCCAGGGAAAAGAGGCTGTAACCTCCTACCTTGAGTGAGGGAAGTACTATTATCACCAGGAGTATTATTCCGATGCCTCCCACCCAGTGTGTCAGGCTGCGCCAGAAGAGAATTGATTTTGAGAGGCTCTCAACATCAGTAAGCATCGATGACCCCGTGGTTGTGTAACCTGATACACTCTCAAAGAGCATGTTTACAAATCCCTTTATCTCATGACTGTAAGCATACGGGAAGGTGCCGGAAATGCCCAGAATAAACCATCCAAGCGTTACGCTGAGATAGCCTTCCCTGGAGGTCAACTTCTGGTGCAGCGGGCTGTTTATCAGGAAATATAGGAGAGATCCGGGGATGAATGCAGTGATAAATGCAAGAAGAAAAGGACTGACAGGTTCAGAATAGATCAGAGCAACGGGAATGCAAAGCAGGAATGATGATGCTGAAATCAGCAGGATAAGGCCGTTAATCTTAAGTACGGATCTGAAATTGATGGTGTTCATGCCACCTTCCTCTGTCATGACCGGGCATCAAAGCCCCGGCTTTCGTGATTCCGGAGCGACTCGAACGCTCGACCCACAGCTTAGAAGGCTGTTGCTCTATCCAACTGAGCTACGGAACCGTACCGCGATTTGTAAAAAACCGCGGCAAATATAAGCACATTTTTCTGTTTGGCAACAGGGAACTTCACCCTTCAGAATGGTCAGGCTGTCTTCATCCAGTTGACAAGGCCCTTCTTTTCAATTATCTCTTTCAGTTCGGGAGGCAGTGGTTCGAACTTAAACTGTCTCTCTCCCACCTTCAGCATCCCCCTGTCAAAATCAATCTCAACTTCGTCACCTGCCCGGTAAGCCTCCACGGCCTCCCTGTGCACGATGAGCGGCAGCCCCTGGTTTATTGAAGAACGGTAGAAGATACGGTTGACCGACTTGATAATGACAGCCCTGATTCCGAGATGGGCAAGACCTACCGAGGGATGTTCCCTTGAACTGCCGCAGCCGAAGTTGTCACCGGCTATGATGATGTCTCCGGCTTTTGCATTGGCACTGAAAGAGGGATCAAAGTCGCCGAAGAGCAATGGAAGAATGGCAGCTGCATCAGAGCTCATCACGGAGTATGTATGCTTGCCGGCAAACATCTGGTCAGTATTCAGGTTATCAACATCTGCATAATTCCAGACAATGCCTTCCTTCCTGTTTTCTCCCTCTCTGATACTGTTTGTCTGGCTTTGCGGAGGGTTATACGGGAAGATATCATCATTCTTTGAGATCCGCGGATCGGTTATTACCCCGGTTACAGCTGAGGCAGCCACGGTGGCCGGTGAAGCAAGGTAGATGGAGGCTTCCTTGTTTCCCATCCTGCCCATAAAGTTCCTGTTGGCAGTAGATATAACTGTATGCCCGCTGGCAGGGATGCCCTGGCCGGTCCCCAGGCAGGGGCCGCAGCTGGGGCTGAGGATGTTGGCGCCGGCCTCGATGAGGTCAGTTACTATACCTTCCCTGATGGCCTGAAGATAAATCTCCTTCGAGGCAGGGATGATATGAAGCTGGAAGCCAGGTTTAATCTTTGCTCCCCTGAGAACAGAAGCTGCTGTCCGAAGGTCCTCAATCCTGCCATTGGTACATGTACCTATCAGTCCTTCATGAACAACGGTTCCGGCTACTGAAGCCACAGATTTTATATTGTCGACATGATGGGGTGCTGCCACAAGAGGAAATATGGCTGACAGGTCAATTTTGATGGTTCTGTTGTATTCCGCTCCTTCATCAGCCCATATGCCCGGGCTCTCTGAACCGATGAATCTCTGCAGAACTTCATCAGCCGGGAAGACAGCGTTCTTGGCACCCATCTCTGATGCAAGGTTCGCCACTGTCATCCTCTCACTCACGCTGAGCGAAGAGACCCCGTCACCATGAAACTCGATTGACATATAGTTGGCGCCGTCAGATCCAAGCATCCCGATAATCCACAATGACAAATCCTTGGCGCTGACACCCGGACGCAGCCGTCCTGTCAGCTCTATCTTCATTGAAGGGGGAACAAGGAACCATGTCTCACCTCTCTTCCATATCCCTGCAGCCTCGGTGCGGTCTATCCCTGCAGCAAGGGCATTGAAGGCTCCTGCAGTACATGTATGACTGTCTGAACCGACTATTATCATACCCGGACGGGCATGATGTGACATCATCTGATGACAGATACCCATACCCGAGTCATAAAACTTCTTAATGCCCTGACCTGTCACTATGTTCCGTATATCCTGGTATTGAGTCGCCAGCTTCGCATCTGCCGGCGGAGCGTTATGATCGAGAACAATAACCATCTGGTCTGGGTCCAGAACCTTCTCTCCTCCCATCTTCCGGAAAGTCTGAAATATGCTTGACGTGTTGTCATGGGTGAGGATCAGGTCGGGTTTTCGGAATACTACCGCCCCTTCAGAAGCGCCCAGTACTTTTTCAATAAATGTCCTTGGTTTCATATACTGATATACTTTTCATTAAATTTTACCTAATAGCCCACCTTTTTTATATATCTCATACTGTGCATCATAGAACGGATTAATTAAAGTTGAGAGTCCGTTACGTTCATTTACAACTTCCCCGGTCAGCATATTGACTGAAATGACATCCTGGTCTTTCAGATCGATCTTTTCAAAGGATTTGAAAGTAAGTACCGGGAAAGCAGCGTTAATGGCATTTCGCTCATAGATGGCACCGAATGACTGTGCAATGACGGCCTGTACGCCCAGGGAAACAAAACAGTCAACAGCCTGCTGGCGTGAGCTGCCGCTTCCGAAGTTCTTCCCGGCAACAATTATATCACCCGGCTGTACCCTCTTTGCAAAATCCCTGTATCCTTCCAGGTTGTCAAATGCGTACTGGCCCATCTCACGTATGTCAGTGATGGCCAGGTAGCGGTTGTGGAAGATCATGTCAGTGTCGATGTTGTCACGCTCTATCAGCCATACTTTCCCACGGATGACGGTGGGCCTGTCAGCCCGTGTGCTCTTTAAAGAGGCAGCTGGAGAAGGCTGGGATGCGCTGAATTTGAATTCCGGCGGAGTAGCCGGGATAAGATCGGAAGTTGTTATATATCCTGCAATTGCCGATGCTGCCACCACAGCCGGAGATGCAAGGAAGACACTTCCCTGCCCCTGTTTGCCCGGGAAATTCCGGTTCCCGGTGCTGACGGTGACCTCACCCTTGCCATTCTGTCCAACCTGTCCGGCTGCGCATCCTGCACAACCGGCATTTGAAACCAGCGCTCCTGCATCCTTGAAGATATCCATAAGTCCTTCATCAAGGCATTGTTTCCACACCGCATCGGTTGACGGCACAATTTTGAGAACCACACCCGGTGCAATTTTTCTGCCCTTCAGGATCTCTGCCGTCACCCTCATGTCTTCTATGCGTCCGTTGGTACAGCTGCCGATGAAGGCTGAGTCTATCCTTGTCACGGGGAGCTGGCTGACTCCTACCGTATCATGTGGTTCACCCGGCCGTGCCACCATCGGTACGAAAAGACTGACATCAATATCTGCTTCCAGGGCGTAGCCGGCATCCGGATCGGCATGTACAGGCTCAAACGATGCGCGTGCACGTACACGGCAGAAATCAACTATGGCAGGTGTTGGCGGGAATAGGATTATAATGGCACCCATCTCTGTTGCCATGGAAGCAATGGTGATCCGTTCGTCGAGCGACATCCGGTCCACGGCTTCACCATACAGCTCAATGCTGTAACCCAGCAGGGTGTTGGCACCGTAGATACGCAGCAGGTTCAGAATGACATCCTTGGCCGAAACGCTCTCAGACATTTTGCCCTTTAGGGTGAGCTTCACCGATGCCGGAACCTTGAACCATACCTTTCCGCTGTTCCAGGCAGCCGCAATATCCATATCACCCATTCCCTGCCCGAATGCACCCACAGCACCAAGAATGTTTGCATGGGAATCAGTTGAGACAGCTGTGGCACCCGGCCAAACATACCCCTTCTCGATGAGCAGATGTGTACCTATGCCTGCATCAATATCGTATACCCTGATTCCGTTACTGCGGGCATATTGCCTGCAGATATGCTGGTTGACGGCATATTTCTGATCAGACCCGGTAGGATTGCAGTCGAACGTGAAGAGAGTCTTGTCAGGGTCATCAACCTTAAGTCCGAAATCGTTCAGATTCTTAACCACATTGGCTCCACCAAAATCCCTGGCTGCACGGGCATCAATTGTAATGTCAACAATGTCACCCGGCTTTACGCTTTTGTATTTGGAGTGAGCGGCGATGATTTTTTCGGTTATGGTCATTCCCATGATCGAGATGTTTTAAGTTGGTTCAGAGGCAAATTTAGCAATAGGGATTAAACTCCGGCATGAATAATATCATCAGTTGAAAGTGAATTCCCGGAAAGAAGACAGGTTGTCAGTTCCGGTACTGTGCCCGGTAGTCACGTGCCGACATCCCGGCATGCTTGCGGAACTGCTTGTTGAAGTTTGAAACAGTTGCAAACCCGCATTCAAAGACAATTTCGTTTATCTGGTGATCGGTTTCCCGCAGAAGGTAACAGGCTTTATTGGTACGCACCTGGTTCACATAGTCAACAAAACCGCTTCCGGTACTGCGGGAAAAGAAACGACTGAACGAGTGTGGACTCATCTTTGCCACAACAGCCACCTCTTTGACGGGGATTGCGCGGTAAAAATTATCCCTGACGAAGGAACAGACTTCGGTAAGACGGCTGTCAGTTATTTCACGAACACCTTCGGGATTTTCACCTGACAGAGTCTTGAACCTCGGGGCTGAACAGAGAATTTCGAGCAGTCTGAAGAAGCTGACCATCTTTTTCATCCCGGTATCAGAGAGCAGGCGCCTCATTGGTTCCTCAGCAGCCTCACCCGTCTCGGGCGGAAAGGAAATCCCCCGGCCGGCATTTTCAAGCAACCGCCTCAAATCAGCCAGCTCAAACTGCGAAAGCAATGAATCACCAAGTGAATCACGCCTGAAGTGAATCATAATGGCATGCCTGCCTGTGTCATTTTCATCATTCCTGTAAAAGTTCCAGAAATGCCTGAGGTCAGGACCGTACATCACCAGGTCATAACGGTCGAAGAGCTCAACCGAATCGCCTGCCACACGGGTGCCATTGCCTGAAATATTAAGAACTATTTCATACTCAGGATGCAGGTGCAGAAAACTGCTCTCGCTATCCATCCATGCGGCCCTGAATCCGGAGCCTTCGTCATGCCGGATGCTGATTATTTCAGGTATCATACTAAAGGATTTAATGTCAGAGGAATAATTGGCTCCATATCAAGCCTAAAATTACACAATCCTGTGCAAAATAGCAACCGGTTGTAAAGTCTCTACATTTTTTTTTGAAAATGTTTGCAAAGTTGTGTTATATGTACTACATTTGTCCAAGTGATGAAATAAAAGAGGAGAGTAAGGGTTACTTGTGGGAATCAATAGGATTGTATTGCAGACATTGACTTTCACATGGACCTATAGGCTGACTACCATAGGTTACTTCCTTTTATCAGACAGTAGATTCCGGGATTATCTCATAAGCCCGTTCCTTAAAGTACCACGGTAACCCTCTCCTCTTTTTTCTTTTCCTCCTGCCGATGAAAACATTCCTCCGTAGATTTGAGAACAACAGGGATCTTGTTATTCTCTTCGGTACCTGGGGAATCGATGAGAAAGCCTTCTCCAACCTGTGCACTGACAACCACGACTTCATCCTCTTCTACAATTATTCTGCAGATGAGCCATTGATACTGCCGGAGATGAAAACTTACCGGCGTGTTACTGTAATTGGCTGGTCACTTGGCGTCTGGGCAGCTGAATACTACAGCAGGAAGCTTGGTATAAAACCCGATCTTACCATTGCCATCAACGGAACCCCTGTAGCTGCGGATGACAAGTATGGAATACCTCTTAAGATTTTTGAAGCCACCCTTGAAAATATCACGAACTTCAGCATGGGAAAGTTCTATCTCAGGCTCTTCGGGACAAGGAGCCAGTTTGAAATGAACCGCGCCTACATACCAACCCGCACTGGAAAATCGCTCCAGGATGAGCTGAGGTGGCTCTACAACCGGATGATGGAACCGGTGGAAACCGGATTTGTCTGGGATTATGCGCTTGTTGGCACAGAAGATCGTGTCTTCAGGGCCTCAAACCTGACAAGCTACTGGTCAATGCACCCGGAAACAAGGCAGATTACGGTTGAAGCTCCACACTATCTCTTCGATAACTGGAACTCACTGGAGGAGCTTATAAGATACGTGAGACGATTTCGTCTCTCTCCCTTCCGTAATAAATAGCTTTACAGATCCCTGAGAAGGATGTTTGCCTCCGATGAGGCAACCAGGCTTTCGAACCTGGTAAGGGCAGTGTCTATCTTCCGGTAATCGGCATTATTGATGACAATTTTATGCAGTGACCCGGATGACTCGAGCTTCTCAAGCACGAACGAAAGGGTCATCCTGTTGATATCGGTGGCAGGCTGATAAACATATTTCTCCTGCTCTTCATTCCAGACCTCCGTGACCATTGCCGCCTCATGAAGCAGGTCAAGACAATCATGCACTGTACGAACAGGAAGGCTCAGCTCCATAGATATTTCTTCAGGTGCCCTGGGCCTTGTACCCTTGACAAAATCGACTATGAGCGAGTGCATCACAAGCAGCGATAACCTCTTCTTCTGGCGCGGTGAAACCGTCTGAACATCAAATTCAAACTCGTACCGGGTGATATTCTGAAGGTAATACGAGAGCTGTGCACCCATCAGCAGCATAACCCAGCTCATCTGTATCCAGACCATGAGCAGCGGGATGGCTGCGAAGGTCCCGTAGATGGTTCCGAGCCGCGTCAGCCCCATTTGTGACTCAACATACAGCATCTGCAACACCTGCAAGGCAATACCAGCAACAATACCGGCAATAATTGCAGAACGGAACTTGACCCTGGTGTTGGGCATCGCAAGGAAGGCAGACGTTGACAGGATACAAAGCAGTATGAACGGAATCAGCTTGACAAGAAACGATACGAGAGGCTTGAGCACATCGAGCATGTCTGACTGACTCAGTATGTCATTGAGCTTGGTGGTGGCAAGCACGGTGGCACTGCTCGAGGCAATGAACATGGCAGGCACTAGTATTATGACCGTAAGGTAATCAGTGACCTGACGGTACCACACCCTGGTCTCACCGACCTTCCAGATTGAATTGAATGTGTTTTCGACATACCTGAGCAACTGTACCACGGATGATACAAGGAAAGCAACGCCAACCCCTGCCAACCATCCGCCACTGGTGTTCTCAAGCGTTTTATTCGCAAAGTCGAGGATCCAGTTCATAACCTGTTCCTGGTTATGAAACTGCATTATTATCTGTGCCCTCAGTTCGTCATGCAGGCCGAAACCTTTTGCAATTCCGAATGCCAGGGCAAGTATGGGAATTATCGACAGTATTGTAAAAAAAGTGAGAGCCGAGGCCTTTATGTAAATGTTCTCTCTCTTTATTCCCTTGTAAAGCAGATAAACGATACGCTTCTGACGAACCCAGAAGGGGGCCGATTTCTTTAGTCTTTCAGCAACTGCCCTCCGTCCTTGTCTTGCACGGCCCGCAATTGATTGACTTATTTCACCAAATGGTTTCATCAGATTTTCTGATTATTAACGGAATGTAAATTTAAGAAATGATCTTCAAACACTATTATTATCTTCACGAATTGAAAAAACCGACATGGAAATCACCATAAAGGAATTCATTAAAGGGGCGCAAGAGGCTCAGGGTGTGACTGTTATCATAGACGTCTTCCGGGCCTTCAGCACCGCATGCTATGCCTTCGACAACGGCATAAGCCGACTTCTCGACGTTGCCACGCCTGAGGAGGCATTTGCACTAAGGGATAAACTGAAGGCAGAGGTAATTATTGCAGGCGAACAGGATGAAAAGAAACCGGCCGGATTCGACTACGGGAACAGCCCTACAGAGATGCTGACAGGCTCGCTGGCTGGCAGGACAATGATACACTGCACAACGGCAGGGACCAGGGGAATCATCAACGCCGCCGGGGCGACTGAGATCCTCGGGGCAGGACTGGTTAACGCGGGGGCAGTAGCTTCGTATATCTCTATGATCAGACCTGAGAAGGTGACACTAGTTGCGATGGGATACAGGGCCGTGGAAACGTCAGAGGAAGACATCCTCTGCGCGAATTACATAAAAGACCTGCTGGAAGGCCGGGAGAGAGACATATCGAAGGAAACGGAGGCACTGAGACAGGGATCGGGCAGCAGGTTCTTCAACCCTGCTAATCTTGATTTCAGTCCTCCAACCGACTTCTTCCTCTGCACTGACCTGAACCGTTTCAACTTCGTGCTCAGGGCTGTCATTACTGCCGGCGGATACGCTGAGGTTCTCAGGATCAACATGGATCACTGAGATTTACAACAAAACATACTTTAACACGGGAAATCTGGAAACACCTGCTTTTTGACTGAGGAACACAAGAAAACAGAAGGCTTCCCCGTTGATGTGATGACTTCACCTGCCGGATGAAATGGCAGGATAATTGTATAATGGATCAAGTGATAACCATTTTCAGATGAAATTCAGACTTTCAACCCTCCTTTTGTCTATGGCTTTGGCCTCCCTGGCAACCGTCGCCAGCAGCCAGACCGGACACTCAGTTACAATACTGGCCAACGATGCTCCATCAGTCAAACTTCGGCTTGCATACCATGTCGGCAATCAGCAATATGTCCGCGACAGCCTTGTAACTGACGCTGACGGCAAAGGAAGATTCATGGGTAGTGACAGGCTGCCTGCTGGCGTCTATATGATTGTTTTGCCTGACAATCTCTTTTTTGAATTCCTTATCGATGAGGACCAGCATTTTGATATCCGGTTCAGCAAAAGTGACCCGGTTGCCACCATTTCTTTCACCGGTTCTGAGGAAAACACCCGTTTTGTGGAGTACCAGAGGAAATGGAAAACTCTTCAGGAAGAGGCAATGAAGATAAACGGCAGGATGGCCGGGCTTCAGCCCGGAAGCCCGGAGGCATCAGCTGTAAGGAAAGAGCTCACGGAGCAGGAAAAGAAGATGAAGCAATACCTTCGGGAGACTGCTGAAACAAACAAAGGAACACTACTGGGGGCAATAGCATGGTCAGTCATACCTGTCGAGGCACCTGCCGTAACAGTTGATCCCGGCACGCCTAATCCTGACTCCGTGTCACGTCTGCGCTCCTATCTGTATTTCAAGGATCACTTCTTTGACCACATTGATTTTTCAGAACCCGGCCTGATCCGCAGCCCCGTTCTGGGCGGGAAGCTCGACCAGTTCTTCCGGCAGGTGGTGGTACAGATGCCCGACTCGATCAATAAGGAAGCCGACAGGCTGCTTGACATGAGCGCTGTCAACAGTGATATGTTTCAGTATGTGGCTGTATGGCTGATGAACAGGTTTGCTGCAAGCGAGATCATGGGTCATGATGCCGTTGTGGTGCATCTGGCTGACAGGGTTTATCTTGCCGGCAAGGCGCCATGGGCTGCAGAAGAGTACATTTCAGACCTCAGGAAGCGGGTTGAGCGCCTTAGACCCAACCTGATAGGCATGAAGGCGCCGGAACTGCTCATGGGATCATTCGCCGGTCACTATGTATCACTGTACGATGTGAAGGCTGATTTCACTATACTCTATTTCTGGGAGCCCGACTGCGGGCATTGCAAGGAGTCAACCCCCATCCTGAAGGAGTTTTATGAAAAGAACAGGTCATCAGGAATAGAGGTCTTTGCCGTCTGCACACACCACGAACGCGATAAATGGGAAAAGTATATCGCCGATAACAGCCTGATATGGATCAACGGATGGGATCCTGAGCGGATGAGCAGGTTCGACTCCCTCTACAATGTTGAATCCACACCGATGGTGTACATCCTTGACCATGATAAGAAGATAATAGCAAAGCGGATTTCAGTGGAAGATATCCCGGCATTTATAGATGCTTACCGGAAATACCAGGTTCATTGATCAATATCCTGAAGGCCTGTGACAAGGTCATAAAGTGATCCGTAGTATCTTTCACCGGTGCCGTCGGTGACTTTCCACTCTGTCACCGGGCCTTTCTCGCAGATACTTATGAGACTCGGAGCATCCGGGTCAATTGTGTAGCCACACCTGGCCAGCGCCCTTGTGGTCAGTTTAGCTGCCTTTCCCCTTCCCTCCAGTGCAATGGTGTTCTGCCTGCCCCTGACAAAACTGAAGGTACCGTCATTGACACTGAATGACAACAGCGGGCTTTCGAAGGCCCTTGCAAGGCTGCCGGTAAGCATCAGGTCCTCTGGAGCTCCTTCGCTCACCCCGTCTCCGGTCATCAGCCATATCCTGTCAGCCTCATTTATCGCCGTGTCAAGGTCATGGGTAGAATAGATGACACACTTACCCTTTTCACGAGTAAGCCGGCGGAGGAGGCTTACTATGCCATACCTGGACGGCAGGTCAAGGAAGGCTGTAGGCTCATCCATCACCAGCAGGCCGGTGTCCTGTGCGAGAGAACGTGCAATCAGTGTGCGCTGTTTCTCACCATCAGAGATACTGTCAATGCTTCTCTCCTCCAGCCCGGAAATACCGGTAGCCTCAAGGGCAGCGGTGACAGCCATGCTGTCAGCAGCTGTCTGGGCACCTATCCAGTTGGTATATGGGAACCGTCCCAGGGATACAACGTCGCGGACCCGTATATTCCTGACTGCCACCGGCTCGGTGGAGACAAAGCTGACAATCCTGGGCAATTGTGATGAGCCTGTATCGTGAAGTGACCTGCCGTCAAGCATGACCTCCCCTGCCAGTGCAGGCTGAAGCCCTACCAGAGTCCGCAGCAGGGTACTCTTGCCTGTGCCGTTGCGGCCTATCAGCGCCACCAGTTCGCCACGGCGCGCCTGGAGTGATAGGTTCTTCATTACTGTGAAGACTCTTTTCCGCCTGTAGCCGATCTCCAGACCACGTGTCTCTGCTATTATTCCGCCTTTGCTCATCAGAACCTCCTGCCAAGTCCGGTTTTTCCCAGAATGATCCATAAAACAACCGGGATGCCTATCAGGGATGTGACAGTGTTTACCGGTATTATGTGCCCTCCGCCCGGCAGAGCTGAGATGATATCACTCAGCAGCAGTATAACCGCTCCTGCCAGTGCAGTTGCCGGCATCAGTATGCGATGGTCTGAGGTGCCGAAGAGGAGCCTGGCTATATGTGGCACTGCCACCCCGATAAAGGCCAGCGGCCCGCAGAAAGCTGTCACACTCCCGGCGAGTATGCTTGCCGATGCCAGCAGAACGATGCGTGTCCTTTGCATCCTCACCCCCACGGTTCTTGAGAAGGTCTCACCCATAAGGATGGCGTTGAGTGGTTTCACCATGGTGAATGCTATAGCGAGCCCTGCTGCAGTGGCCAGTGCAAGGGCCCTGATCTGCGGATATGAAATATTGCCGAGGTTGCCCATGGTCCATATTACATAGGTACGAAGCATCACCTCGTTGCTGAAGTACTGCATCAGGCTCACCACGGCCGAGATGGCGCTGGCCAGAAGCATACCGACTATCAGTACTGTCATTATATCGCGCATGCGCACCGATACCGCCATGATGATGATCATCACAGCTCCTGCGCCGGCCCAGGCAGCAAGTATCACTCCCCACCCGGAAAGGATGCTCCCCTCAGCCAGGGTGAAGAGCGGGGTGAGCGTCAGGAGCGTGAGGGCCACGCCCAGGCCGGCGCCGGAGCTGACACCCATCACGTCAGGACCGGCAAGCGGGTTCCTGAACAGTGTCTGCATAAGCAGCCCGCTGACCGACATGGCAGCACCTGCAAGAATGGCTGTAAGAGCCTTAGGCAGACGAAACTGCATCACTATGATCTCATCCCCGGCAGGCCCGCTGCCGAAAAGCGCCTTCAGAACATCAGGGGCAGCCATCTGTGTGCTGCCTGTCAGCATGTCTGCCATGAACAGGATAAGCATCAGCAGAAAGAGGCCTGCCATTGACAACGCCATTTTTGTGCTCCCCGTTCTCATTCCAGCATCCTGTAATAGAATTGATCATATCCGGGCATCAGCTCCGGGTGAATTATTGATACAAGATCCCTGAGAAGCATATCCGGCCTCACCACAGCACTCTCCCAGTAGTCATTGCCTCCGGTTTCCGTGACTCTCCTGCGATTGTTCCATACCTTACCCTCCCTGAAGAGCGGAAGAGAGGCAAGACGAGGATCACCGGCAGCTATTTCAGACAGGCTCTCTGCTGCTCCCGGATTGATCCACAAATCGGCCTCTGCAGCCCTCCTGAAGACCGACTCAACAGAGTAAGGTACCGAATTTGGACCGGTCATATCACTGTAGATGTAATGACCGCCTGCATCTTCTATCAGTCTGCCGATGTATGAGTCTGATGGTGACACATACCATACGTCCTCCCAGGGTGCACCAAGAAGTACCTTTGGTCGGCTGGTTGCATCTTCCCTGACCCTTGCTGCCAGCTCCCGGTATGCACCGGAGACACTTCTGAAGATACTGTCAGCCTTCTCCTCCCTGCCGGTAAGCAGCCCGAAAAGCCTTATCCATTCGCATCTTGAAAGAGGGTGTTCCTCAAGATAATCAGCATTGTAGAAGACCTTCACCCCTGTTCCGGAGAGCCTGGAGGTATTCCCGGTAGATGGGTCAGCAACACCATAAGCCATCATAAGGTCAGGTTCCAGAGAAACGACAAGTTCCTTGTTCAGGCTCCCTTCATAACCCACATCACGTATGGTGCCTTTGCGCAGACCCTCACGGACAATGGAATCATAAATCAGCGACGAACCGGATATGCCTGCTATAAGACTGTCGGCTCCCAGTGCCCGCATCATCGCAATGTGAGTTGTCGACATGCAGATCATTTTTCTGACGGGTATCCTGATGGTATGATCTTCGCTTATACCCGCAGGTATTATGGAGTCACGCGGGACGAGATACCATACTTGCTCTATTCCGGATGAATTCTGCCAGGGCTGGCTGACAGTCACCTTGAAATAATACTTTTCTCTTTCAATCGTCAGTCTTCCTGCTATTGCGGTGTCAGGAGCGGGTCTTGCTGCCTGATGTTGTCCCGCATGACGGCACGAAGTGAGGATCAGCGCCGCAGTGACAGTCAACAGGAGACTCCTGGTCACTCCGTAGCGATTTTTAGGATGGTGCCTGAATAATAGACTGAGTCAGCCCTCAGACCATAGTGGTAAATTCCGGGAACCAGACCGGATAACGGTACTGTGAGCTCAAACGGGAAGATGTTCCTGTATTCACCTGCTGATACCACTCTCCCGATATTGTCATATATCGTAAGTGTTGTGCTGGTCACTCCCTTCCCGGCTAGTATGAAAGTCACATCTGAGGAGAACGGATTTGGATAAACCTCAAGATCCGTGTTAACCTTCTTAGGTTCTTCAAGCTGGTTGAGTACAGTGTTCTCAACCATTACAGCCTTGATTCCCAGGGATGTGGCCATGGGGAAAGAAGGATGCCGGGTGAACGGTTTCCAGGCTGACCCGTCATGGAAGAAGGCTGTGTTCTGTGACGGCATGGTCCATGGTGCTGATCGGGCCAGAGCAAACTGAGGCTGTTGCTGGTTCAGGGGATTCCTGTAAAAGACACTGTAACCTGCGTAAAAGGGTCCTGTCACTTTTATTGTCCTGCCGAAATCAACCTCCAGAACTGAGCCGTCCGAGGTCTCATTGATTCTGAGTTTCCTGCTGGCGACAACGCTGCCCGGCAGAGTACCCCCGTTCCATATGTAAAAGCGTACCGAATCAGCAACATTGATGAATGTTGAAGCAGAGACCTGCATCCTGAGCCATGCTATCTCCCCGGTACCTGAGAAAGGAATATACTCTGCATACCTGAGCAGCCCATCAGAGTTGTTACCTGTTGAAAGGCCCCATCCGGGGGATAAGTATGTGTCTGTTGAGCCGGGGTCGCTTGCAGGTATCCCGCCGATGGTATCTGACCTGGAGAGGTTATATTCGTAAGGGTCACGCCCGCTGACGAGAGTTGCGCCAGTACCTGCCGGATCAAGCCAGGGCCTCAGATGACCCGAGGAGACTGTAGTAATATTGAACATCCTCGTCAGTTTGGCATAAAAGTCGTTTGACGGATCATCACAGGTAGCTGCTCCTCCTGTAAGGGTCCCCCTGAGCCTCCCGTTCTGGTCGAAAAGCGGTGCTCCCGATGACCCTCTCTCAGTTGTCCCCAGATCCCACCTTAGAACACGCCAGAATCCTGCCGCGATGAATCCCTCAACGGGGTACGATGCTGTTACAGGGGCGTTATCGTCAATTGAAAGCTTCATCACGTCCCCCTCAGGGTGATGCAGGGTAAAGCTGTTAGCCGGTGTGGAGCCTGTTATGTCCCAGCCTGTAAAATAAGGTTTTGCAACCAGTGGAGGGAACTGGTTCAGCTCCACAAGGGCAAAGTCTGTGTCAGTATTGGTGGCTCTGAGTTCCGAACCCGTCTGGGTGTAGGTGTTGGTCATGTCAGGTCCGGCGCAACCGGGGCTCCTGTAATTGAGGACAAACACCGTATTTGTTGCCTGATCCTGGTTTTCAATGCAATGATTGGCCGTGAGCAGGTAAGCCCTGCTTACGTTCCCGGTATTGTTTACCATGACACCGGAACAGAGTTCAGTACCAGCCACAAGGAGACGGACCACTGAACGTGATGCCGTGAGATAGTTGGGATTGGTTGAACAGCTGATGTCAATCTCACAGTTGTCTGAGTGTCCGTAGTAAAAATCCTTTATGCCTCCGGGGCCGAAGAATCCCCAAAAATCATGCGCAACCTGAGTCACCCCCACTGAGTTCGCGGGTATGCCCTTACCGGGAAAGTGGCATTCCAGTACCAGCCTTTCACCTGGCACAGGCATTACCGGCATGGAGAGAGATCCTGAAGTGCTCTCACGGGTGAAGGCTCCCCTGATAATCTGTCTGTCGTTATCATAGATATAGAGATAGGCTCCCTCAGGCAGGTTATAAGGTGACATTATTATATTGAGCGACAGGGCCCCCTTTGAAGAGAGTGGCAGTACCCATATGGTTTCTGATCCTCTCGTGGTAATGAATCCGGAGTTGAACGGGGTGAGGCTGACCTCAACCGGTATTGCGAACTGGAAAGGCTGATCCTTCGGCTGTTTCACAGCTCTCATTGCCTCGGCATGATGCGGATCAACACTGATCTCATGCCACTTTTCAACCACCGGGAAGAGGGGGCTGCCTGTAGCGAACTCCGGCTGCCCGCACAGGATGAGTGATGCGGAGAGGCTTATAATGAATATGAGAATTAGTCTCTTCAATTGCTTCCGGTTAAAAGCTTAAAATTAGCAAAAAGTAGCTAATCCTTCTTATAGTGCATGAAACCGGGAATTATTCCCGCCTGACCGGTATAAAGGAGTTCGCCCCTGCTGCTGTAGATCAGCAGGTCTCCCTTCTGCTGGTAATCAATAGCATCAGTGACTGCCACCATGCCACGGGGGCCTGCCAGAAGCTTATAGAACAACCTGTCGCCGGCCGGAATAAAAACCTCCGATGGAAGTGCATCTGCCGTCACAGGCATTCTTCTGACTCCTTCATCAAGGTAGTACAGGGTATCTCCGGCAGCATTGCAGGTGAGTGAGGAGGGATTGTCATCAACAGTCCGGAATACCAGCTCTGCCTCCTTTTCAAGAGTGGAAGCATTTATTCTGACAATCCTTGGGATCTCTTCACCATGCCATCCGCCGGTGCAGAGAACCCACAGCTTCCCGTTGTGGTCAAGCACCATGCTCTCCGGTTCAAGCCCTACGCTGATGGTGCTTATCAGATTGCCGGAGGTAATATCAGTAACGCTGATTGTGCTTCCCGCAGACCAGTGCGCCGCGAAAAGCCTGCCTGCTGAAATTACCATTGCCTCTGTAGTGGCGCCAACCTCAATCTCATCAGATACCACCATGCCGTCAAGGTCCATAATTGTGATCTTTCCATCCTGCAGGCTGCTGATGTAGCCTTTATCGCCATGTATCACCATCTGCCTGGGAGAAGCCAGGCCGGTCACTGTGCCGAGGCTCTCCATTGTGGACAGGTCAACTGATTCAATTGTTCCGGAGTTATTTACCACAACGAAGCCCCTGCTGCCCTCTGTTGCCATGAATGACGGGATATCGCCCAGCGCCCTCCCGTTCACTGTGCCAAAAAGATCATTGTACATCTCCCCTGTCTCAAGGCTGTAGAACGAGATAGTCCCGTTGCCGGCTAAATAATTGCCTTCATTGAGAATGAAGAATCCTTCTCCCTCAGGATAAACGGTTGAATGCTCCTGTGGTTCACAGGCTGCGGCAATCAGTAAAGTCAAAGCGGCAATGATCTTACATAACTTTTTCATTTTCTTTCGGTTTTCCTGACCAGGTCAGGGTTAATCTTATATTAAATGTTCTCAGTGGCATGGGGTAGTTGCGTACGCTCTCAGCCCGGGTACCGGTAATATTGTTTACTCTCACGTCGGCCTGAAGTTTTACCGGGCCGGCCGGGATAACGGCTCCCGTGAAGGCTTCTGTCATAAAAGCTGAAGGCAGCCACTCGCTGTTGTCAGATGTAGTAAAACGCCTGCTCTCTATTGCAGCCGAAAGGCCTGTTCTGAACCATGCCCTGCCGGCGGTGAGGTTAATATTCGCATGATGCAGGGGTGCATAGATAAGCTGGTTTCCGACAGACCTGTCATTTGCGATATCCGATCCGGCAATCACCGTGCGGGTGAAAGCATAGTTCATCCATCCGTGCAGTTTCCATTGACCGGGCGACCTCTGTCCGCCTGCCCTTGCCTCCAGGCCCGAGACATTCACACTTCTCAGATTCACTGCATGCCATAATCCCGACTGTCCCGGGATCCACTGGATAAGATCATCAACCCTGGAGGCATGAATGGAAAGATCGAGGGTATTGCGGTCTCCTGACGGCGTGACCTCCGCAAATGACCAGGATATTTCACCCCCTGCCGATGTCTCAGGTGACAGTTCAGGATTGCCGCCGGGGATCCAGTAAAGATCATTGAAGCAGGGGAGCTTTGTATTACGGCTGAGACTCATTTTCAAAAGGTGTTCTCCTCTTCGTGAAAGCATCCACGATGCACCTGCCGTGAATTCCGGGGCCACACTTGCCCCTGTCACAGCGACCTGTCTTACCTGCAGCAGGAGATTCAGCCTGGGCAGAGGGTTGGATCTTACAGCAACAGATGCGGAGAATGTATTTCTCTTTTCCAGGTTGTCGAAGCTGAGTGCCGAAGCCTTTTCAAAGGTGTTCCCCGCATTCAGCACCAGCCCGGTTTTCTCAGACACACGGTAGCCAATACGCATTTTCAGCATCATTAAAGAAGAGTTGTTAACTCCATTATTTGATGCCACCATGTGATAATACCTGTTGATATCATGTGAGCCTCCTGCTGTCAGCCCTGCGGAAAACCTGTCTCCCTCCAATGAATACTTCACCACACCCCTGAAGGACCTGTCGGTCTGACTCTCGCCATAATCCTGCTGCACAGTGGTAACAGGCCCCGGCAGCTCGCGGAAGGCATCATTGAACCAGAGATGAGTGCTTAACTGTGAGGTCCCCTTGCGGTATGCCAGGTCACTTGTTATACCTTCAGACGAGAAGGATGCATTGGTCCTTCTTTCTGCTGAAGGTCCGCCCGGGGCATCTTCGTTAATGAACCTGAAATCATTGGTACCTTTTCCGCTCCATGCACTCAGCCTGCCATAAAACCGCTGGCCTCCGCGCGAGTATGATGCGGAAGATAATATCTCACCATAGCTGCCTGCACCCAGGCTGACTGCAGCCTCTGTGCCGGTATTGAACTCCGGGTCAGTGGAGAGCTCCACCTTACCACCTATGTAACCTGTGATGTCATCAAGATCTGAACCGCCGGAAGTGATCCTTACCATAGAAGCCGCCTTCAGCGGAATGATAGTGAAATCACTGAAGCCGTTTCCCGGTGAATTCAGGGGAAGGTCATTCCATGTCACCAGCGTGTGGCTACCTGACATACCCCTGACTGAAACAGATGCCAGTCCCTGGTTCCCGTTGCGTCTGACAAACAGGTTACTGGATGATTGCAACAGTGCGGCAAGATCACTGCTCCCGTGACCTGCCAGCAGTTCCGCATCCATCTTTACGACAGTGAAGGGTGACAGACGTGCTGAAGCCCTGGCCGTGACAGTGACTGCGGATATGTTCACCGTGTCTTCAATAATACTATCCTGTGCCACAGCCCTGACTGATACAGCCATTAACATAAGGAGGGTTGCCGCTGACAGGGTCAGGCAACGCACAGAGGCACGGATAATATTGTCAGATGACCTTTGGACCATCACTTTTGTTCCCGAAAGCTCCTTCAACAGGAAACATCTGGCAGGTCTTCTGACTAATCCCTACTCACCGGGCCTTCCCATCCGCCAAATGGCGGACAGTGGCAAGGATTCCGGCTGTAATGATCCGCCAATGGGCGGAACGGGCTTCACAGCAGCGGGTACTGTCCCTGATTCTGACAGGGTTCCCTTTTCACTGCCGGTAACTACCGGCAGCACCAGAATAAGGCAAAGGTAGTTAATGAAAGGGTTATTCCCCCTTAAAATTATCAACAATGTGACGTGATGCTGTTCATTTCATTATGAACCTGAGCTCACCTCCTGCTGTTATCTCTTCCCAGGTGATGTAGTTACGGCCCAGCTTCTGACCGTTCAGGAAACAGGCAGAAACATTTATCTTTTCAGGCGAATTGCCTTCAGCGATTACAGTGAATGTCTTTCCACCGGGCAGCGAAATGGCAGCTCTGTCAAGGACCGGACTGCCGAGGATGAACCTTCCGTCAGCGGGGTTGGCAGGATAGAAGCCCATTGCTGAGAAGACATACCAGGCTGACATCTGGCCGCAGTCCTCGTTTCCGCAAATACCGTCCTTTTTGTCAGTGTACATCTCCGCCATGATGCGCCGTACCATTGACTCGGTCTTCTCCGGAGCACCGGTCATGGAAAACAGGTAAGCGATGTGGTGTGATGGTTCATTTCCGTGCGCATACTGTCCGATGATCCCGCTGATGTCAGGCGATGAATTCTCTCCCTTTACCTCCTCGGTCACCCTGAAGAGTGAATCTAGTCGCTGGAGGAACATCTCCCGGCTGCCGAAGAGAGAGACGAGGCCGTCAACATCATGAGGCACCAGCCATGTGTACTGCCACCCGTTTCCCTCGGTGAAGTCGGACCGGGTATGATGTGAATAGAGCGGGTCATAGTCGGGCCGCCAGCTGCCGTCACTCATCCTCCCCCTTACAAACATAATTGTTGTATCAAACAGATTGCGATAGTTCTGTGACCGCCTCAGATACTCAGCAGCCAGCTCAGGTTTCCCGAGGTCGGCAGCCATCTGAGAGATGCACCAGTCATCAATTGCATATTCCATTGTTTTTGCAACTGATTCATTCTCAAGTTCAGAAGGGATATACCCAAAGCTGCGATAATGGTCAAGCCCCCTGAAATCCAGAGATGCTGACTCTACAGCAGCTTCAAGTGCCTCCAGGTAATCAAAACCCTGAAATTTCTTGTGGATGGCATCGGCAATTACAGGAACTGCATGATACCCGATCATACAATTTGTCTCATTTCCTGCCAATGACCAGACAGGCAGCTTTCCCTGCTGCACCCTGATGTCAAGCATGGTGTTGATAAAGTCAGGCACCATCTCCGGAACGGTAAGGGTGAACAGCGGATGTGCAGCACGATAGGTGTCCCACAGGGAGAAGACCGTATAATTGGTGAATCCCTCCGCGGCGTGTATCTCACTGTCTGTTCCTCTGTACCTGCCATCGGCATCGGTATAGAGATTCGGTGCAATCATTGTATGATACAGGGCAGTGTAGAAGATCTTCAGCAGTGAGCTGTCAGATGATCCGGCAGTGATAACGCCAAGCCTATTTTGCCATGCCTGCTGTGCTTCAGCAGCTGTACCATCGAAGTCCCATCCGGGTATCTCCGCTGCAATGTTGCCTGCTGCGCCCGCCTCGTCAACAGCGGAGATTCCGGTTTTTATTAAGAGTTCCTCGCCTTCCTTCATATTAAAATCCAGGATACAGGCTATATTACTGCCCTCTGCCCGGTTACCGGTGATAACTGTTCCGGTATTGAGCATTGTTACCGAGGCTGGCGCTTTTGAAAAACCCGAAGAGAAGAAGAGATACTGCTTCTCAGCCCATCCTGCCGAGGTGCGCATGCCGCTGAGAATATTGCCGTCCCATGACAACATACAATCGACAGGACGATCCCAGTTGATTGCAAAGCCCAGGTCTACAAGCACATGCATCGTTCCTCCGGTAACAGCTGTGTATCTCTGCAGACCGCACCGGGGCGTGGCAGTAAGTTCAGCGTTAACCCCGGGAGCAAGAGCGACCGCATAGTATCCCGGTCTTGATTGCTCGGCATCGTGAGAAAACCAGATCCTGTTCAGCCTGGCCAGTGAGGCACTGCTGTCAGGCAGGGAAAGATTGAAGTCCTCCATGGATGGAAGAAAAAGAATGTCGCACAGATCACCGATACCTGTACCGCTGAGATGAGTGTGGCTGAATCCGGCAATCACAGTGTCAGAATAGTTATAACCTGAACACCAGTCCCATCCGGAAGTTCCGTTGTCAGGGCTGAGCTGTACCATTCCGAAGGGGATTGTGGCCCCGGGGAAGACATGACCGTGTGCAGCCGTTCCGATAAAAGGATCAACAAGTGCTGTAAGGTCATCCTGCCTGGGTACAGAGCATGATACGGCGGTAAGAATGCCTGCCGCAACGAGAAAGTTGATTTTATTCATGATCGGTTATTCTCTGATCTTCTTCAATATCTCCTGGCAGGTGCCTATCCGGTATCCTTCCGAAGAAAAGAGCACCTCCCCGGCGCTGTTGCTATACAGTACCACAGGCAAAGCCCTCTCGCGGGAATCAGTCCCGGCGAGCGACTGTAACAGCCCAAGCCCCGGATCACTTGTAAAAAGTGTGTTCTCAGGCGTGCCGCCTACAGATTCTGCCGTAAGCTGTCCGGGAGTTTTTTCAGGATCAGTGAGAAATACAAACCATCCGCCCCACCGGTCAAATTCTTCCTTCAGTCCGGGCAGGTCATTGAGTAAATGGCGTGTAGGCTCTCTGCCCGGTTCCATCCAGATCATCACAAGGCCCTTCCCTGCAATGGAACTGAGGGTTATCTTTTCACCGGTGAATGATTCCACCGAAGGGCTGAGGTTTATCTTTCCGCCTTTCATTGGGCTCTCGGGAAGATCCCTGGGGGCAATTGTCAACTGCCTTTCCTCTCCTTCCTTCAGTTCAAGGAATGAAACAGAAGCAAGAACGTTTCCGTTCTCATCCCTGTTGCCAGTGGTGAGCATGTAAATACCCGGATCGAGGGGGATTTTTCCGGGCATATCACTGATCCTGACCCCGTAACCGTAATCGAGAGTATTGAATCTTCCGTTCTCGACCCTGGCAAGTGTAAAATGTACATGGTACTCCGGCTCCTGTTTCATCCTGCTGCCAGAGCCGGCAGCAAATGTTACGTAACCTGGCGTACCCGATGGTCTGCTTTCACCGGTGAACCATACGTCATGCCACTCTCCGGCACCGTGATATTGTGGTCTCCCGGTTCCTGGTGCCAGTCGTGCCGGTATGCCCGCGGTCCTGCATAATGCCACCATGAAGATGTCCCTTGAATGGCTGTCAGCCATCCGCATCCTCAATACAGCGCCGGGGATGACCGGCACTGAATAGTGATTCTCACTATCCGTAAGTGTGATGGCAGTATCAATCCATGCTGCTGCTTCAGCAGGATCACCGATGAAAGAAGCGATCAGTTCTCCGGGCAGGGTTTTAATCTGGCTCCTGAAGGGGGACAGCAGTTCGTTTGATATCCTGGGAGAGAGAACATATCTGTCGTAAAGCGTGGTATCACTCCCCGGAGCAGGGGCCGGCGCATTGTCAAGATGATCGGCAAGCACTGACGCAGGTGTGTCACGCAAATCCTTCTCCGAAATATTCCCGAGAATTCGGAACGCCAGTCCGGCTTGTTCACCGGCGCTATTTATAAAATCGACTACTGCCCTGTAATTGCCCATTGATGTGGTGAGTATTTTGCTGACCGCATCGGCAGGCAACCCTGCACTGCGGGCAATCTCACCAGCACTGGCACCATCCGGCCATGAACTGATATATGCATTCCTTATACTGTCTCCCCTGTGGTTCAGAGAATTATTCATCTGTACCATTTCAGGGTCTATGCCGGGAAGGGGCTCAGGCACAACCGGTACCCTTAGGTCGGGTGAAAACAGCCCGTGAGGCATTTCTGATGAGAGCGGGACTGTTACCAATGTATCTTCAGGCTGGGCCACGGTGAATCCGAACCGCCTGCCATCATCAGCCCAGATAAGCAGAGAGCCGTACCCGGTCGTAAGACTGGTTTCTCCCCTGGCATCGCACAATAGTCTTGCAAGCGGGTAGAATTCGGCGTAGTTGTAAAGCATGTAACCCACCATGGCTCCGGGTACGGATGTTCCGGATCCGTCGGTAACTGTAACGGTCAGTTCTTTTGTCTCCGCATACCGGTCGAGTGCGTTTATCTCGGTGAAAAGCCGGTCATTCCTGATAACTTTTTCATCCCCGTCATACTTCCCGAAGGCTTTGGTATGCACAAGCATTGCTCTTCTCGCAGGCTCCGTGAACCAGCCCCGGTCGGGCACGGGTTCAGGTTCACAGGCGCCCAGATAATGCCATGAACCGTCTACCCAGAACTCTACCCATGCGTGATTGTCATCAGTATGTGCCCACCTCGGGGTGTAGACCTGGCGGGCAGGTATGCCGGCTGCCCGTAAAGCCGATACGGTAAAGGTAGACTCCTCTCCGCACCTGCCGCGGGCTGAAAGCATGGTTGCAAGAGGTGCCGAGGTACGGGAGTCGGCTGCCTGGTAGGCCACTTTCTCATGACACCAGCGGTTAATATCCAGCGCAGCTTCCATCGCATTCAGCCTGCTTACACGATCATGCAGCTCTTCGTAACAGGTAAGCCTGAAATCATCCGGATTTTCATTGTTGACTCTTGTTGGCAGTACAAAATTCAGGAAGATACCCGGTGGAACACTTTCGCCCCAGGGCATCTCACGCCTGGTACGGAGGGCAGCTGCTGCATTCTCATACAGGTAACCGGGCTCACAGACAGCCATGTCACTGAGTGGCATGTATGCAAGAAGGAAGGTTACTGCTTCGCGAAGGGCACTTTCACTGACAGTATCAGTAATGCTGAAGAGGTCAGGGCGCACCGCAGAGTAGGTGACTGACCTGGAAAGGTAGTCATCAGTAACTGCCCTGCGCATTGTTTTATCTTCTATAAGATGGCTTTTGCTGCAAGAAAGTAGCACTGTCAGCGACACTAAAGCCGACAGCCAGATGATCCTTGTCATGATGGGTTATTTTAAGTAAGAGCCACAGCTGCTCCTGACAAGCAATTCAGGAGCCATGTTAACCTGGCGCTTATATTTGCTTTTACCCTGGTTTTTCACCTCTGACCAGATGATGTTAGCCACTTTTAGCGACATGGCCGGGAGAGGCCTGCGCAGCCTGGTGACAGGAGTTGTCAGAAGGTCGAAACCAATGCCGTCTTCCATCGATACCAGTGCCACATCCTGCGGTATGCGGATGTTTTTTTCCTGAAGTGCCAGGTAAAGCGGGAAGACAAGTGCCGAGTTCAGAACGATGATTGCGTCGCTTCTGTGAGGCGGTCTTAGAAAGTTCTCAATGGCCTGGAAATCAAACTTATCTCCTGCTTTTGGCAGCCCTGCCACAGTGAAGTGGACAGAGTCAAAATTCTTAGACTTCTTTGTTGAATTCCTGAGCTCATCAAGCATCTCTTTGTCATAAGAGGCGGTGTCCTCACCCGAGATGATCAGCAGATTCTTCAGTCCCAGTGAGGTAAGATGCTGGGTCATCACTGCAGCTCCTGCAACCCTGTCTGTACATACAGTGTTCAGTCTCATTCTCTTTATGCTCTTCTCCAGCAGAACTATCGGATAGGAATCCCTGTTCAGAGCCCTGACAACGCTGTCATCGGCAGCATTGCCAACGAGAATCATACCGCTAAAGAACTTTTTCAGCGAAGTAGTGAGCCTGTTGAAACGTATATCGTCCGGATCTCTTGTGAATACCGAAAAACCAAGACCTATACTTGAGAAAGCCTTCTGAAGGTACGGGGTGATCTCATAGATGAACGGATCATTCATCGAGGGCACCACCATCCCGATAATGCCAGGCTTCTCCTCAGCCGGTGAAGGTTCCCCCTTTTCAGCGACTGCATTAAAATAACCCATCTGTCTCGCTACCGCGAGAACCCTCTCCTGCGTCTCTTTCTTGATTCCATGCTGATCAGCCTTGTTGTTCAGCACTAACGATACTAATGTGCCGGAAAGACCAAGTCTTGCGGCAATGTCCTTGTTTTTAACCTTTTTCCCCATTTCATTTAGATTTAAAGTTCGAAATTAGCTTTAAATTTTTAGAAATGGATGCTTTAGAACATATTTGTTAAAAAAATGTTTAAAAGCATTCTTTACTGTTATTTTTTAGGTAACGGACGTCCGCTCTGTTTTGACGCAGCTTCAAGACGCTGCTGCCATTTCGATTTTTTTACCGGTTTCTTTTTATTTTCCTCTATTTTCTTAAGTATTTCTTTTTCACTTACAAAGCGGCGTGAAAACTGAGTCTGGATAATCGAGATCACGTTAGCGAGGAAATAATAGTAGGTAAGACCCGATGAGAAGTTGTTCAGGATGAACATGAACATCACAGGCATAATGTACATCATTGTCTTCATCCCCGGCATCTGCTCCTGACCTCCTGAAGGGTTGCTTATCCTGGTTGTGATGATTGTAGACGCTGTCATAAGAAGTGTGAAGAGACTAACATGATCACCATACATCGGAATGGTGAAGGGCAGATTCAGGATGCTGTCATAGGTCGAGAGATCCTTTGCCCAGAGGAATGACTGCTGCCTCAGCTCAATGGAAGTCGGAAAGAAACGGAACATTGCAAACAGGATAGGCATCTGAAGCAGCATGGGGAGACAGCCGCCCATGGGACTTACTCCGGCCTTCTTGTACAGATCCATGGTCGCCTGCTGTTTCTTCATGGCATCCTCCTGCTTCGGAAACTTTTTGGCAATCTCATCCACCATAGGCTTCATGACCCTCATCTTGGCCTGGCTGATGAATGACTTGTGCGTCAGAGGGAACAAGACTAACTTGATAATCAGGGTCAGTATCAGGATGATTAGTCCGTAGTTGACAATAAAATTGTCTAGAAGGTTAAAGATCGGGATGATGACAAACTGGTTAATCCACCTGATTATGTTCCTTCCCAGGAAGACAAGCTCCTCAAGTTGCATGTCGTATTTCTTCATCAGCGTGAAGCTGTTGGGACCGAAATAAAACTGCATCTTCACCGTACTGTTGTCACTGTGGGCATAAGGCACACCAATCTCTGACTCGAAGAATCTCAGGTACCTGGAGGTGGGATCAGCATTAGTGGAAGAGACAGCTGCATTGAGGAAGAAATCATCCGCTATCAGCACTGATGAAAAGAACTGATCCTTATATGCTATCCAGTCTGTCTTCATCAGGCTCTCGGTAACCATATCCTTCTTCTGCCTCTGCATCCTGGTGCCTCCAAGATCAACAACATCCTCCTGGTAAACCTTATACTTCAGGCCCGTATACATGTCTTCATTCTGCCTCCCCTTCTCCTGTTGCGGGATATACATCTTCCAGTCGAGCGCCAGTGATGTAGTGTTAGCAGGGATGACCGAAGCCAGTGAGTTGAAGACCGACTCAAACCCGATCATGTAATCATCAGGCTGCATGGTGTAGACATAATCTATGTATGCGCCATTTGATGCCTCGAGCCTCATGGTCAGGCTTGCCGGACCACCACTGACAACCATAGGACCCTGGTAACCCACGGGGGTGAAGTAAAGCTCATCGGTGCGTATTGGTTTGTTGTCAACCGTAAAGAACTTGTAACCAAACACGGTGGAGTCGCCGTTGAATAGTATCACCGGCCGGCCGTCATGCATCTTGTAATTTTTCAACATTACAGAATAGGGCTTCCCTCCCCTGGAGGCAATCTTCATGACCATCAGGTCATTCTCAATGGTATAAAACTCATCCGGCCCGTGGACCCTGGAACTGAATACCCCGAATGCCGTACTGTCAGTCACTCTCGCCGGTACAGCGACCTGCGGGGCAGTTGCTGTGCCTGTTGTTCCTGCTGACGTTAAAGCTGAATCAGGCTGTTGTTGTCCGGCACCAAGGCCCAGCTGTTTGTTCAGCTCAGATACTTTCTGAATTGTTGGCTGATCCTTCGGTTTGTAATTAAGTGCCCTTATATATGACTCGCGTGCCTGATCATAATTTCCGGCGGCATATAGAGAGTCGGCATACTCCTTTTCTGCCCCGAAGAATTTATCCATCCTGTGATTGTTGTACAAACTGAATCCCAGAAAGATCAGGAAGATCAGGACAATGCCGGTTACTGTATTTCTATCCATTATATTTCTATTCCCTGTTTACGTTGTTTATTTTCTAATACAAGCCCTGATGAATCCGACAAACAGCGGGTGGGGCTTAATCACCGTACTGCTGTATTCGGGGTGAAACTGTACTCCCACGAACCATCTGTGGGATGGTATCTCAATGATCTCAACCAGGCCTGAATCAGGGTTCGTGCCACATGCAATCATACCTGCATTGCGGTAGTCAGCGAGGTACTTATTGTTGAATTCGTACCTGTGACGGTGGCGCTCGGAAATCTCTTCCTTCCTGTAGCACTTCCATGCCTCGGATCCATGCAGGAGATCGCATTTATAGCTTCCAAGCCTCATGGTCCCGCCTTTTTCCGTAATTTTCTTCTGCTCCTCCATCAGGTCAATGACAGGGTGTTTTGTCCTGGGATTGATCTCTGTGGAGTGTGCGCCTTCAAGCCCCAGGATATTCCTTGCAAACTCAATCACTGCACACTGCATGCCCAGGCATATTCCCAGGAATGGAATATCATTGGTACGGGCAAACTGAACCGTAAGAATCTTGCCCTCTATGCCCCTCGATCCGAATCCCGGCGCCACAACAATTCCGTCATAACCGTCAAGAATCTTCATGTAATTGGCGTCAGTGATCTCCTCTGAATGGATCATTATCACATCAACAGCCGTATCATTGGCAGCCCCGGCGTGGACAAACGATTCGGTGATCGATTTGTAGGCATCGGCCAGTTCAACATACTTGCCGACAAGGGCAATTCTCACCCGGTGCACCGGGTTCTTAAGCTTGTGCAGGAACTCCTTCCACTCTGCCAGGGAGGGTTCCTCGCCAGGCGACAGGCCAAGCTTCCGGAGAACTGTCAGGTCAAGCATCTCCTTCTGCATCATGAGAGGCACCTCGTAGATGGTGGAGACATCAATTGACTCCACCACGGCACCAGGCTCGACGTTGCAGAAGAGGGCCACTTTCTTCCTCAGATCCTCAGACAGCGGATGCTCGGTGCGAAGCACCAGCACGTCCGGCTGTATTCCCTCTTCCAGGAGCATCTTCACGGAGTGCTGTGTGGGTTTCGTCTTGAGCTCACCTGAAGCATGCAGGTATGGAACCAGCGTCAGGTGTATTACCACACAGTTCCCGGGACCGAGCTCCCACCGCATCTGCCTCACTGACTCTATGTATGGAAGAGACTCAATATCACCTACTGTTCCGCCAATTTCAGTGATAACAATCTCATAGTTACCGCCTGAACCCACAATCATGATGCTCCGCTTGATCTCATCAGTGATGTGAGGGATGATCTGCACGGTTTTTCCGAGGTAGTCACCCCTTCGCTCCTTGTTGATGACCGACTGGTAAATCCGCCCCGTGGTGACGTTGTTTGCCTGGGTGGTGTGGACATTCAGGAAACGCTCATAATGGCCAAGGTCAAGATCGGTCTCGGCACCGTCAACAGTGACATAGCATTCACCATGTTCATATGGATTCAGTGTTCCGGGATCTACGTTTATATAAGGATCAAGCTTCTGAATGGTCACAGAATAGCCCCGGGCCTGAAGGAGCTTTGCGAGGCTGGCAGAAATGATACCTTTGCCCAGCGAAGAAGTGACCCCGCCGGTTACAAAAATATATTTTACGTCTGTCACTGCTGATCCTCTTATGTTATTGGCTGAATGGAAAATACTATTCCTCGTACATTGAACTGTCAATCAGCTTGACCTTTTCCTCAAGGATCTTGATATTCCTCCTGGCCTCGGCTATCTTTTCCTCCACCTCCCTGATCATATTGTCAGCATTGGCCGATTTTGCAAAGAAGCCTATGTTATTCTCCCAGAGAACTATATCGCTCTCAAGCTGTTTGATCTTACTATAGAATTTTTCACGTTCGCCCCTCACCTTCCTGGCTGTGCGCGGATTTGACTTGGCACTGTCAACCTTGCTGCTGTAGCGAAGGATATTCTTGTCCTCATCATCGAGCTTCAGCTTGTCGAACTGTTTGTTGAGGATCTCCTTGTAGCGGCGGGCTATCTCCTCCTTCCTGTTGAAGGGCACATATCCGATCTCCGTCCACCTTTTCTGGATATCCTTGAGCAGATCGAAACCTGCCCTCATATCCTCACCCGGGTCAAAGGTCTCCAACTCACCAAGTATGGCCAGCTTGGCCCTGAGGTTATCTTCGTAGGAGGTGTCCCTGCCTGCGAAGTACTCGGATTTCCTTGTGAAGAAGGTGTCACACGCCTTGCGGAACCGCTTCCACACCTTCTCGGAGTATTTCTTCGGGACGGGCCCTATCTCCTTCCACTCTTTCTGCAGCCTGATGAGCATCTCGGATGTATCCTTCCAGTCAGAGCTCTCCTGCAATGCTTCTGCCTTGAGACAGAGTTCAGTCTTGAGCTGAAGGTTCCTTACCTGGATCTCCTTGCTCTCGGCAAAAAATGTCCGCTTCTTCTCGAAGAAGGTGTCACAGGCAGTCCTGAACCGCTGGTAAATCTTGTTGTTGTGCTTCTTCGGGGCAAATCCGATGGTCTTCCACAGTTTCTGGCATTCCAGGATAGCTTCTGACTTCTCCCTGAAGTCTGCAAAGGTGAGAATCTCTCCTGCTGCTATCTCTTCCACCTTCTCACAGAGTGCGGTCTTCGCATCAAGGTTGTGTTTCTGGTCATCCTTCTGCTTCTCGAAAAACTCATGATGTCTCTTGTTTACCTTTGAGGTAGCTTCGCGGAAGCGCTCCCAGACGTCATTCTTGTTTTCATGAGGAACAGGACCTATCTCACGCCACTGATTGTGGAAGTCCTGCAAATGTTTGAAGGCATTTACCGCATTGGATTCAAGGAGCAGCTCTTCAGCCTTTTCACATAATACTATCTTGGCCTCGAGGTTCTTTTTCAGGTCAAGGTCTCTCAGCTCACGGTTAATCTTTATATAGTCATAGAAGATCTCGACGCTGTGATGATAGTTCTCCCACAGGTCCTTGACGGCTGTCTGCGGCACGATGCCTATGGCATGCCATTCATTCTGAAGGTTGCGAAACTCCTGGAAGGTCTTGTTGATAGCCTCCTCACGGTTCACGAGATCCTTTATCTGTTCTATTATCTCAAGTTTCTTGCGCAGATTATCCTGTTTCTCGCTCTCCTGTATCCGGTTGAAATCACTTCTGCGGCTCCGGTAGGTCTCAAGAATAGTCTTGATCTTGTTTTCCAGCTCATCAGGCTCCGGTCTGAACTCTTCAATATTCCCGCCCTCCTTTGCAAAATTCAGCCGTTTTTCATTGAACTCAGCCTTTGTCTTCCTGTAAAAGAACTCCTTTATTCTGGAAACGTCATCCAATATCTCGGCAGGCGGACGGTTCTCAACAATTAGAGCAAGCGTCTCCACCAGTTCCTTTCTTGAGAAACCACTGTAGTCTACCGGAGGAAGTTCAATCTCATCATAACTGACTCGTTCTGTCTCCCCCGTCCCGCCTTCATGTACTTCCTCCTCAGCGGGTAGCTCCTCACCTGTTAGGGCTTCGGCTGAAATGTCTTCAGCTTTCTCAGTCACAGCTTCAACGGAAACTTCCTCCTCATTCTCAGGCAAGACATCAGCAGGAATATCTTCCGTGTTCCCGGCCACGGTTTCAGCGACCGGCTGTACCGGCGTTTCAACCATTTCAGCATTTTCTTCCGCAGATTCGCTGGTCTTATCATTACCAACGAATTGTTCATCACGAACAGAGTCTTCCGGATTTCTTGTAGTCATCATTAATCCTTTTTCTTCAGTGCTTCATACAAAGGAGGATGGGATGAACCTCCCCCCTTTTTTTCAAACCACGAAAATAATGGATTATTGGTAAAACTCAAACCAATACCCCATTTAAATGAGGCGCATTACCTGCAGAGCTCCAAATTGTTTATTTTTGTTTGTCAGAATCTCAATCATCTACCATGGAAAAGAAGGATATCATAATTCTTGTTTTGGCATTTGTGCTTGCAGGCTTTTCACTTTACAGGAAGTACATTAAGAAGAAGGAAGGCTCAGCCGGCAGTTCGCCACGCAAAAAACAGGTCGGAAGCAGCCTGAAGGACCAGGCAGATGATTACGAGCCCTATTCCGGCAGCAAAAGCTGAGCAGGGGATGACCCGGTCTAGCGACCCATCTCTAGCTGGTCTCTGATAAGCCTGTAATATGTACCCTTAATGGCAGCAAGCCTGGCATGTGTTCCTGATTCGGCCACCCTGCCTCTTTCGAGCACAACTATATTGTCTGCATGCCGGACTGTGCTGAGTCTGTGGGCTACAATAACCACGGTACGTCCGGAATAGAATTCCGCCAGGTTTTCAACGATCATTTTTTCGTTAGAGGCGTCAAGAGCGCTTGTAGCCTCGTCAAGGATAACAAGAGCGGGTTTTTTGTATACCACCCTGGCAATCAGGATACGTTGTCGCTGGCCCTGACTGAGACCGTGGCCTCCCGGCCCGACACGAGTCTGAAGACCTGAGGGCAGTATTTCAAGCAGGGGACCCAGGTTGGCCACTCTTACAGCCTCAGCAACCCTTCCGGTGTCAGGATTATCTTCCCCGGGAGCAATGTTGCCCGTAATGGTATCAGGGAATATATACCCCTCCTGCATCACCGCACCGGTGTTCTTTCTCAGTGATGAGATGCTTATATCTTCGAGCCTGAAACCTCCGATGCGCACATCACCCTCCTCAGGCCTGTAGAAACCAAGCAACATCTTCAAAAGGGTGGTCTTACCCGATCCGCTCTCACCGACAACAGCAGTGATTTTACCGGCCGGAATAGTAAGATCAAGGTTTCTGAGAACCCATGGTGATCCGGGACCCTCGTACCTGAAAGAGAGGTTTCCAATTTCGATATCAGCCTTTTCAGGCATCTCTGCTGATGCAGAAGGAACGGATTCTTCCTCAGGTTCCATGGCATGCACTTCAGCCAGGCGCTCAAGGCTGATCCTTGCATCCTGGGTCGCCCTCATGAAGTTCACAATCTGTGAGACCGGACCATTTAGCTGCCCGGTGATGAACTGTACGGCCAGCATCATTCCCAGAGTCATTGAGCCGTTGATCACCAGGGTGGCGGAAATAACAGTAATGAAAATATTGACAGATTCATGGATAAGCGTTCCCCCTGCAGTCTGGAACTGAAGTATCCTCAGTCCCCTGATGCGGGTATTGTATATCGCGTGCTGCTGTGCCTCCCATTCTTTCCGGTTGGTGGCCTCGTTGCCGGCGAGTTTTATCTCCTGCATCCCGTTAACGATGTTGATCATCCTGTTTCCTGCTTCAGCCATCTGCATGAAACGCATATTGTCAAGGCGCTCACGGGCCGGCATGAAAAGAGTGACATACAGCACGTAAAGGGCAGTACCGGAGAGAAATACAAGCAGCACTTTAATGTTATAGATACCGAGCACCACCCCGAAAACCACAAAGTTGAAAAGGGAAAAGAGAATGGCAAGGCTTGAAGAAGTCAGGTAGTTCTCAATCCGGCTGTTGTCATCAATCCTCTGCAGTATGTCCCCGTTCAGCTTCGTGTCGAAGTAGGCTATGGGCAGTCCCATCAGGCGGGCAAGGAAGTCAGAAACAATCTTGATATTCAGCCTGGTGCCCATATGCAGAAGGAGCCATCCCCGCGTGAATTCGACAGCCAGCCTTCCGGCTGTAAGGGCAAGCTGGCCGGCCAGCACAAGCCAGATAAACTTAATATCACGTCCGGCTATACCCCTGTCGATAATTGCCTGTGTAAGGAAGGGGAAGACAAGCTGTATTGCACTGGATAACAGCAGGCCGGCAAGCAGCATGATTATCTGCTTCCGGTAGGGTTTGAGGTAAGGCAGCAGGAATTCGAAGCCGCCCTTTGGAGGAGGATCATCATGCAGCTCTGCAAACCCGGGTCCGGGCTCCAGCAATAAAGCCATCCCAGCCGGTTCACCGGCTGCCTCTCCGGAGATCCACCCTTTACGGAATTCATCCAGGGTCATTTTTATCCTGCCAAGTGCAGGGTCACTAACCCAGACTGCTTTCTCCCCTATCCTGTTGATGACAATGAAATGATTCTGCTGCCAATGTACGATGCACGGCATTTGCACTTTTTCCTTCAGCCTGCTGAAGGGTATCTTCACCCCTGCAGCCCTGAAGCCGATGCTCTCCGCAGCTGTTTTCAGGCCAAGGAACGAAACTCCTTCGCGGGTGATCCATGCTTTTCTTCTTATTGTCTCAAGCGAAAGACGTTTGCCATATCGCAAGGCAATCATGCTGATGCATGCGGGCCCGCAATCCATGGCATCATGCTGCCTGACAAACGGAAATCTCATCTTGCAGAAGGAATGGCTAAATGCAAATGTAAATATATCCAATTAAAGCCGACTCTCACAGGTGAGTCTGAAAATGTGTGTCTCAGCATCTTTATTAAATCGATTCCGGAAATTGTATATTTGCCAATTAAACCGCTTGTTTGGGATTATTCAGGAAGTACTCGGATATTGACATCATTGATGGAGTCAGGAGGCAGGATAACCGGATCCTGTCATACCTGTATGATACCTATTATGAGATGATCAATGACCATGTCAGGAAGAACAGCGGCACGGAAGATGACGTACGCGAGGTCATGCAGGAGACCGTGGTAATTCTGTACAGGCAGGTCACAGGTGACGGATTCTCTCTGAAGACAGACCTAAAGGGCTATTTCTTCGGAGTTGCAAGGAATGTCTGGAACGCTCAGTTGAGGCACCGTTCAAAGCTTGTGCCCTTTGAAAGTGAACCTGCAGATCATTCTGCAGCTGAAGAAACATCCAGGGCAACACTTGAGAGAATTGTTGCCCGTTCCTTTGCACTTCTGGCGGAGAGTTGTCAGACGGTGCTCACCCTTTTTGGCGACGGACTGTCTTACGAAGAGATAGCCAACAGGATGGGTCTGAAAAATGCCGTCTATGCCAGGAGAAAAAAGTATCTCTGCAAGGAAGCGCTTATGGAGATAATTAAGACTGATCAGGAGTATCAGGACCTGGGTCCCCTGTAAACCAGGGCCACCAGTACCGTGGCCACCAGCAACAAAATAATAAGAGAGATATAAAGGATGACTTTGTTATACCACAGGGGCGTATCATCGCCGTATATGACGAGTGCTGACCAGTAATAAGGATGCGACCGTCCCTGATCAGCCGTTCTCAGGAATTTCAACCGTGCATTGCGAAGGGCAGAGCTTTTTGGCTGTCCGCTTCTCATATTCTTGTAAAAGGTGTGTATCACTTCCGAGGCTGAGGTATCATCTACCTCCCACATTGACATCACTGCCGAACGGCTTCCGGCGTAGAGGAAACCGCGTGCGAGGCTGAGGATTCCCTCACCGCCTGCCAGGAGGCCATTGCCCGTGTTGCATGAGCTGAGAACAACCATCATAGCCTTTAGCGGCAGGCTGTAAACCTCGTATGTATTGAGCATTCCGTCATCCTGCTCCTCCTCCACACCTTTAAAGAGCATTTTTGAGAAAGCAGGACGGCTGTCATCAACCAGTGTATGCATTGCCAGATGAATGATATCATAACCCGGAGCCTCACGCTTGAAAGTCTCCTCAGTGGCTTCGCTGCCCAGGTAAGCCATACCGCCACACTGGCTGACTGCATCTTCAGCCTCAATAAGAGCAGAGGGAAGCTCCCTGATCTCTCCCCTGAGGCTGGGCCACGCTGCAATGACAGAATCAGAGATCTCCATGCCTTCGTAAGTCGGGGCAAAAGCGACAAGCCTGTTGTTGAACCTCCGGGTCTTTTGCATTGTCTCTGATGAGAGGGTGATACTATAGATATAAGAGAAGCGGTACTTCTTCAGCGCAAACGGAGCCTCACGGTATAACAGCTCCGGGCTTCGGAACTCTTCGGTAACAAGCGTCTCAAAGGGGAGATAGGAAAGGATGTTGTCAGGTGATATAACTATCTTGTCACCAACCAGGTAGGGTTCGGCAGGTTCGATCAGGATCCGGTACAGGCTGTAGGCCAGATCCATGTATTCATTGAACGGGGCACGTGATCCGCTGGTCAGGGGGGTTGTGGATAATATCCTGCGAAAGCGGTGCAAATCAGCGAAGAAACTTGAATCGATCCTGCGGGTAATAACCTCATTCCTCCGGCTGTTGGCAACCAGGATATAAAGCCTGTCTGAGGTCAGCACATAACTCAGGAGATTCGACTTTCTGCCGATGACCTTTCCCACATCGGCAGATGAAGCCACCTCATTCCTGTATTTCAGGTTATAGTATGAAGGAAACTGTTCTTCAAAAATGCGGTTTAATGAGTCACGGGACCGGAGCAACCTGAAGGTAACGGTTTCCCATGTTGCCAGCTTCTGTGAATCAGGAACTGCCTTTAGCTGCTCAGTGGCAATCAGTTCCCTGTAGAAACCGGTCTGCCGCCTGATTTCTGCGTCCATGCCGGCAAGATCGGCGGGAATTGAAAAACGTGTAGCATTCAGCTCACGGATCGAAGCAAGGAACCCTGCCACTTTGCTCCTTTCTGAATACTCAAATATCCCTTCCAGGGATTCCCGGCTGTGATCAGCCTCGTAAAGCCTTGCATAGTTACCGATAATGCCTGTATAGAGATCCCTCGAATATGAGCTGAAACTGGTGCGGCTTTCATCCTCGCTCAACTCCTGCCGCTGACTGTCATAATATGAGGCTATAACCTTCCCCGTCGCCACCGCCTGCAGATCATACCGGCTATCCCCGGAAATATTCGCCAGGGAATCCAGGGCAGTATACTTTATTTCCAGTATATTGAGATCATCCTCGGAAAAGACTGCCGGGGAAGCGATATTACTCCCGGGGTAAGCCTCTGTTCCGTTGGCCGGGTAGTAAGCATCTGCCAGGGAATCCATCTCATCGGTTATCCTAAGCACCTCTGCATATTTTCCTGCGTTGGCAAGTGACCGTGCATACTTGACTGTAAGGAACCTTGACATCGTGACATCCCATGGATTGGCACGTACGTAACTGAAACACTGTTCATAAAGCGCAAGTGAACGTTCGCTGCCTTCCTGGCTGCTGTTAACGAAGTCGGCAAATGAAACAAGCATCATGAAATACTCCCTGCTGCCGGACCCGTGTATGTTTTTCACTCCTGCAAGTCCCTCTTCCAGAACTCTTTCTCCTTCCCGGAAACGGCCTTCCTGGGCCAGGAAATTTGAATAGTTTATATAGAGCAGAAACTTGTCCTGCGTGTTTATGTCACCCTCTATCGCCAGCCCCTTCCTGAAGTAATCCTCAGCCTCCTCCTTCTGACCCAGCCGCCAGTAAACGAGTGCGATGGTATTATGAAAAAGTATCCGGGAGTCAGCACCGGTTTTCTGATCTGACTCAAATAATTTCAGGGCTTCACGGCAGTAAACAAGTGATTTATTGTATTCCTGTGTCCGGTAAAGGCTCAGCCCGATCACATGATAAAGATCAGCCCTGACACTGGGCTTTACTAGATCAGGGTAGATTGTCGATACAGTCATTGCAGCCTCAGCCATCCGAACAGCCTGCTCATTGTCATTCAGCTCCAGGCAGATGCTTGCAAGGTTGAGATAATTAATAACAAGTCCGGAGGAGTCGCTTCCCGATACAGCTCTCTTTGCAGCCAGGGCTTTTATACCAAGAGGATATGCTCTTGAATAATCTCCCGACCTGAGCAATGAGACAGCCATATTTATCAATCCGTTGGCATACCTCCTGTCAGCCAGGTCAAGCCTCTCCCTGTACATTACTGATCGTGAAAAACAATCATAAGCCTTTATGTAACGGTTTGACTGATAGAAATGTACCCCGATAAAGTAATTGGCATCCGAAAGTATCAGAGTATCTTTTATTACATTTTTCTCAAGTGATACAGAGATCTCCGCGGTGAGCCTCACCGGATCAGCATCAGGATCTCGTCCTTCCAGGTAAGCTGCCAGTGAGTCTGTCATCTCCTTCAGCCTGGCCTCATGCAATTCACTCCATTGACTATCAGCAGCAGAGAATAGCGCAGAACCGGAATCTCCCCTTCCGGCAACAATTCCCCCTTTATTACTTTCTGCAATTGTCAGTGTCCCTGCCCCTGCTGCCAGAGCCTTGTCCGGCATCATGAAGACCACCGTCAAAAACAGGACAATTACAGTGATTATGCCTGACTTCAGACGCATCAGCTTGGCTCTTCTTTCTTCCGCTGGTAAAAGTATAAAACAATCTATTACCGGATCGTTAATTTTTTTGTGTTGTACAAACTTGTCTTTCAATATGTTGCATTTTTTTTGAAAAAAAGTTGATTTTTTCGTGTCACAAAATGGCACTTTCTGACATGTACGGTATAAATGACAATTAAACCCTGATTTTAACACTTAAAGAAATTACAATTATGAAAACCCTGGCAATTGAAAACTTTTCAGAATTTATTCTTTCAAACGAGGAAATGATTAATGTACGCGGTGGCAACGGAGCAACGTCCGAAGAGGGTAATCCGACCAGGCCTCCCGTGATCATCGAGATCTGAGCTGATAATAATTGCCGGTATTTCCGGCCTGTATTTATAACATAATAGGGGCAGATCCGCATTTGCAGATTGCCCTGAATGTCAGGCATCATGCCCGGATGCCGGCGGATCTGTCCGCAACAGTACAGGGCTGAATATAAATATCTATCTGATTGATAGTTTTATATGAGTGTGAAATAATAATGTACAACATGAAGACAAAGGATGTCAACAATGCCATTGAGAATTGGCTGGGCGGGCACGCAGACAGGTCTGCTCAGGATTGGCTGATGGAAGAAATGAAGAAAGATGCTGCATTGGCAAGGGAAGTGAACCTGAGAAGAAAGACCGACGAGATCCTCGCCGACCACGACGTGATTGAACTCAGGCATAAACTGACAGCTATTGAGATGAGGAGACAACATGCCGGAACCGTGAAGAGAACTGTCATCAGGAGTGCGAGGTACGCAGCAGCTGTGGCACTGATTGCGGTTCTGTCAACTGCTCTCTACCTTACCCTGAGGCAACCTGCCTCACCTGGTGAACTATACTCTGCAAACTATTCACGCTATGAGTCTCCGGGGGCTGTGAGGTCCGTAGTCAGCCCGCAGAATACCCTCATGGAAAACGCTATTGCCTCTTACGGAGCAAGAGAGTATGACAAAGCCATCGTCTATCTCGAACAACTGATCAATAACGGTCAGGAAGACATGGAATCAGTATTCATGCACGGGATGGCCAACATGGAGGTGAAGAATTTCCCGGTGGCCAGCGGCTCATTCACCCGTGTAATCGAACACAATGACAACCTTTATCTTGAAGATGCGGCATGGTACCTGGGGCTCTGTTACATGATGACTGACAATAAAGACAAGGCTGTCAGGCAGTTCAGTTCAATAGCCTCTTCTAAAAGCAGGTACAGTAAAAAGGCCGCAAAGCTGATCCGCCGGCTTAACTAACGAATTAATCCACAATATACTGTTCATATGTTCGAGATTCTTCGCAATGCCTGGAACGAGACGGGACTGACAGCAGCGAATGGCATGAAAAACTTGACAAGATGATCAACCGACCAAATATTCTTGCAGGCGTTTCACATGAAGTGAGGACCCAGATGAACTCCATAGTAGCTTTTTCTTACCTTATTAACAACGAAAGGTTCAGCGACAGCGAAAAACGTGAGTTCTCCGAGCAGATCATAACCTCATGCGAACAGCTTATAGGATTGTTTGAAAACTTCTTTGACACTGCTGCCCTCGAATCAGGGTCAGCCAGGGAAAGCCTCCGCGAAACAGATATCACAAGATTGTTTGAGTCACTTACCTCTGATTTCAGAGTTTTCATGAGGAAAAAGGGACGCGACAATGTGGTTCTCATCCAGGAGGATAACCTTCCCGAGAAGCTGATGCTGAAACTTGATACAGCAAGAATGACCAGGATTTTGAGCAATCTTTTCAGAAATGCACTCGACAATACTTTTTCAGGGTTTATTAAAGTAGGGTGCACCTGGTATGATGAGATAATTACCTTCTATGTAAAAGATTCTGGCCAGGGTTATCCCCGAAGCAGTGATCTGCTGCTTTCCGACAATCCTGAGATCCAACATTCCGAAAGTCAGGATACCTATTCCGCTATGAATTTAATCCTGGCCAGAAATCTCATTCTGGCAATGGACGGTAAGATCAGAGTTGAAGCCAACGATTCCGGAGGCACCTCTGTCTTTGTATCATTGCCGGCGCGAGAAAGTCCGGGTCTGAAAATACTCACCGGCACCTCTTCAGAGAACAAGATAGCTATCTGATTCTCTGAAGCTTACAACTGTCTGTTAAGAGAGGAAAGGAGGCTGCCCCAGGGTGCCCTCCTTTCCGGTTTTATTGAGGCTTTGGTGATGGACGGTCCCCGTCAGAGAAGGGGTCATCTGGTAGTACCTTCTGATAGTATTGTTATCTCTGTTCGCCTGTTGAGGCGCTTCCCGGCAGGGGTTATATTGTCGGCCACCGGGGTTGTCTCCCCATAACCGTGTGAAAATATCCGGTTTCCATCGATGCCCCGGCTTATGAGGAACTCCCTGACTGAAGCGGCCCTTCGCTCAGAAAGCCTCTGGTTATGCTCGTCACTGCCATCAGAGTCAGTATGCCCCCCGATCTCAATAACAACAGTGTGGTTTACCTGCAGGAATTCAAGAAGATGCTCAAGTTCCGGCCTTGATGATTCAAGCAACTCCCACGAGTCAGTGTCATAGAAGACGTTGTACATACGCATGAACTCTCCCTTGCGAACCTTGTTCAGAGCAATAGTCTTCCTGAAAGGCTCAGCAGACGTATAACCGTCGGCGAAGTCGAAGTTCTCGGAATAGATCATATAACCGTCAGCCGTGACATTCATCCCATAACTGCTTCCACGGGGCAGGCAGACGAAGAACCCTCCCTGACTGTCAGTAAGAGAGGTTATCACAGAAATCCCTTGGGTAAGGTCTGACAGCTCATACTTTGCACTGATGGGTTGACCTGACACCTTGTCAATAACTGTCCCCTGGAAGTAAAGAACCTGTTCGGGCTGAACCTCCTCCGGCAGATCAAGGTAATAGATATCCTTGCCCCTTCCTTTGTCACGGACTGAAGAAAAGTAGGCTCTCCGGCCCGAAGACTCTATGACGAGGCCTGTTTCATCTGCAGGGGTATTTACCGGCGGACCCAGGTTTTCCGGGCTTGTCCATGTGGAATCACGGTTCATGTTTGTGAAATAGATATCATGCCCGCCAAATGACTCCCTGCCATTGGATGAGAAGTACAGGGTTCTTCCATTGAAGTAGATAAAGGGAGAAAATTCATCTCCCGCAGTGTTAATTGTCTTTCCCGGATTGACCGGTTTGCCCCACCTGCCGTCACTGCCCTGCAATGAATACCATATATCCATACCGCCAATCCCTCCTGGCCTGTTGCTGACAAAGAAGAGCATCCTTCCGTTGGGGCTTACAGATGGCTGTGACTCCCAGTATGTTGTGTTGACTGGTGGCCCTATATTAATACCGGGTGACCACCTGTAGCCGTCATATGACGAGAAGTAGATATCACATCTTCCCTGCCCGTCGTTCCTGTCGCAGGCAGTAAAAAACATATACCTTCCATCCGAAGAGATCGACTGCGCTCCCTCATTTCCTGCAGTGTTCAGGGGAGCCCCGGCGTTACGGGCAGTACCCCAGTATCCATCTGCCGTCAGTCTGCTCACATAGAAGTCTTCCTGCCTGTCGTGGTTGTAATCTCTGCCGTAACCGGCTGCCCTTTTCACCTCGCGTGTGAATATCAGTTGCCTGCCGTCACCTGTTACTGAAGGCCAGTACTCATCCAGGGCAGTGTTGACGGAGTCACCTGCGCTGACCGGCTCAGTATCACAGAGAGATGCCGGGAACGAGAGGGCAAAACGGCAACTGGCAAGCATCTTTTCAGCTTCGCTGCGCAACCTGGAAGCGGTTCCTGACTGTTGCAGAAAAGCGTCAAGGTGAGTTGCAGCTTCATAGTATTTTCCGGTACGCAACTCGGCCCTCCCGAGACTGTAGAGAGCCGGTATGAAGAAGAGGGAGTCCGTTGCAATGGCCGTACGGTAATGTGTCACCGCTTTTTCCCAATCACCGGTATCGGAATAGAGCTGGCCGAGGATCAGGTGAACCTCATAGAACTTGCCATCCTCCTTCAGTGCCTGCAGGAGGTTCGACTCTGCCCTGTCATAGTAAAGAAGCTCGTAATCCCTCTTGCCCTGGTCATAGAACTTAAGCGCCCTGTTGGAACGTGTATGAAAGGTCTGACCGTTGACTGTATACTGGGTCAGCAACAAAAGCATGAAGGCTATTATTGTTTTTCTACCACTCATTCAGGGGATATGCATGAATTTATGTGCCTGCAGTGAGACTCTCCACCTGGTGTTCTTCTTCACATATTCAGTTATTGCCTCTATCATTTCCCTGTACCTGCTCCATTCCGGTTGCAGAAGAAGCTGGCAGTCCGGTCCCACATTCCGGCTGTACCTCTCTGCCTCCTCAAAATCAGTGCCATCATGAATAACCACCTTGAGCTCATTTGCCATACCCCAGATGCCGGGGTTCGGCGGTGAATTTTTCTTGGGCGAAAGTGTTATCCAGTCCCATTTGCCTGTCAGGGGATATGCCCCGGATGTTTCGAGGAATGTTTTTATCCCTTCTGTCCTGAGCAGGTTACACAGGGGTTCCATGTTCCACATCAGCGGCTCGCCACCGGTAACGACCACCGAATCAGCTCCGGCAGCAGTCACATTTGCGGTGATTGCCTCAATGGTCACCATCGGGTGGAGCTCCGCATTCCATGAATAGCTGGTATCACACCAACTGCAGCAAATGTCACATCCTCCCACCCTTATAAAATAAGCTGCTTTACCTGTGTTGCATCCCTCTCCCTGGACCGAATAGAACTCTTCCACAAGGGGGAGCATCAAACCGCTTTTCTCTGATTCCGTCTTCCTCATCTTCGTTTTTTGTCGAGGGAAAGAAGTCTGTACATGTCATGGAACAGATCGGTGTTATCCTGGATGCCCGTGAATTCCGATGCCCCCGGCCCGAAGGCAAATACCGGCACCATAACACCCGAATGCCCGGTGAAGCTGAACTCTGCCCTGACTTCCCTCTTTTCAAGGTCTCCACCGGTAATACTCATGCCTCCTGTCTCGTGGTCAGCAGTCACAACAATCAGCGTTCTGCCGTCTCTTAATGCATAATTATGTGCAACAGCCACCGCCCTGTCCATGTCAAGGACCTCCTCAGTCACCATTGATGTGCTTCTGCTGTGGCCGGCATCATCAATTTCTGATCCTTCGACCATCAGGACAAACCCCCTGGGATTACGTGAAAGCACCTCTATAGCCTTGGCTGTTGCCCTGGCAAGGTACTGCGGGTCCCTCCCCTCGAACAGCCTGGGCATGTCATCATCTGCCATCAACCCTGCAATCCGGTTACTCTTAGAGGCAATGAACGACTCAAAATCATATGTGACATCATACCCGGCCCGGGAAAGGCCTGAGATTACATCCTCCTCAGGGTTGATCTTCCCGGATGAATCAGGGGCGGGAACGAAATATTTTCTGCCTCCGCCAATGAAGATGTCAGCCGTCCCGTTCATGTACTGCTTCGCTATGGCACGATATTTATACCTGAGCGGGACGTGAGTGGCAAAATCAGCCGGCGTGGCATCAGTTAATGAACTGTTGCAGATAATGCCGGCGGACTTGCCTGCCGCTTTTGCATGCTCCAGCAGGGTAACGAGTACAGTGCTGTCAGGGCGCATCGCTATCATCCTGTTATTGGTTTTCTCGCCGGTGGCAATAGCTGTACCACCCGCGGCTGAATCAGTAGAGTAGCTGTCAGCCGAGTGTGTCCTGCTGAATCCTGTTACCGGAAAGGCAGGAAAGGTCATTGTGTTGCCCGAGACCGTCATTGCAGCATAGACATGTGAGACTCCCATCCCGTCACCGATGAACAGCACCAGGTTTCTGGGTTTCTGCCTCGCACTGCCGGCCGAGGTAAGTATCAGTAAAACAATGGCTAAAGCCGTAATCTTTGAAAGTATCTTCATAAAAAAGTCAAAATCAGTTATTGCCAAAGAGCATTTTCCTTTCCCGTTGTTCCGCGTCAGCCGCCCAACCAGCCGGAACAATCTTCCATTGGCTGAGCGGAACAGGTGAGATTGTGCCCTGTTCTCTGATCCATTCAGTCATATAGTACCGCAAATCACGTTCCGTCGCGGTAATGATTCTGCTGTCCAGTTCCTTTCCGGTAATACCCGCTGCAGGGAAGTGCCCGCCGCCGCCATTGGCACGGTATGAGTTGACAGCCACGGTATATGTTGCACTGTGGCTGAAGGTGGTGCCATCACTGAGTGCCGTGATGTTGATCCTGGCACCCGCGGGTTTGCTCACATCAACGGTATACCGGATACCCATGGCAGAATCAAAATTATAAGACGCATTGCGAAACCTGGCAGTTCCGTTGACCATGACCGGAATCCCGTTGTCATCTGTCCGCAAGTTAAGCATGTAATCACTGCTTTTCTCCATTGTCCGGAACCACTGCCCGGCTGAATGTTCAAGATGACGGTCTATCTCACCTCCTGTCATGCTCACGGTATACAGGAAATTCTCAAACCTGTAAAGTCTGTACATATCCCTGATCCTGAGATCTCCCCTGGAGATGCTCTGGTCAAATGACAGAGGAGCGGCCAGTGACACCTGAGCACCTGTAAGTTCTAATTGCATCTGGTGTATAAGGTCGACAAAGGCCGAAGGACCGAAATAGGCATCGCGGGTTGTGACCGTTGTCTCAGACCTGCCGATAACCTCTGAAGTATATTCCCTGACCTTATCCATTGCTCCACGGTACCGTTTCAGGAAACCGGCCGATTCAGGCAGGGTGTTCATCCCGATTATCCTGCCTTTGAGAACCGGTCTGGTGTTTCCCCCGGCTGTCCTGTCAACGGATACACTGACATTCATTACAGTTTCAGCCCGGCTGCCGCCGTCGAGAATAAGTACCCTGTCCCCGTTGCTGTCTGTCACTTCCGTTACATCCTGCCTGTGGTCATGACCGCAGAAGATTACATCAAATCCGGGGACATTCATGGCAACTGCCATGGTGCTGTTTTCATCGTCTCCTCTGTCACGCTCGTCTCCCATTCCGGAATGAAAAAGCCCGATCACCAGATCAGGGTCCTCTGCCTGTATTGCGGGCATCCACTTTCTCGCCGTGGTGACCATGTTATCAAACCTTAATCCACGGTAGAGTGCTTCCGGCAGCCAGCGCGGCACCGAAGGGGTGATAAGTCCGAAGACCACAACCTTCATTCCATTCTTTTTAATAACGGTATAAGGCTTGAAATAGGGTTCCCCGGTGCTTATCTCAATGGCGTTTGCTGCCAGCAACGGGAAGTTGTATTCTCTCCTTACGCGGTCATAGACTGCATGTCCTGCCTCAATGTCATGATTCCCCACGGTAGCTGCATCATAGCCCAGGTGGTTGAGGATCTCTGCGATGATATGGGTACCCGTGGTATCAATAAAATTATAATAGTATGCCAGAGGATCACCCTGAAGTATGTCGCCGTTGTCAAGCAGGATAATGTTTTCCTTTTTCCCTGATTCAACCACCCATGCAAGGTTGGCGAGCGACCTGTCTGTGGATTCACCCTCGGTATTGTCAAAGGGAAGGAGCATTCCGTGAAGGTCAGTGGTGGCATATATCTCAAGCCCGCTCTCCTTTCTTGTGCATGCAAGCGCAAGTGTAGCAGCAAGGAGTATGAATATCAGTTTCCCGGTGTATCTCATAAGCGTTGTCCTATTTTGTTCTTACAGCCGGAGGCATTCCTATCCGGTTACTTCCATTCTTCATCCTGATGAGCATGAACTGGTCTGCCAGGCTTCCTGATGCATCAAATGCCTTGTATATCAGCCTATTACCATCAACAGTAATTTTCTGCCAGAACTGGGTATTGGTATAACCTGTCTCCCACCAGGGTTCAGCATCCTGCCTGTATTGTTTTGAACCGCTGACTGAGACCAAATAAACGGTTCCGGCCACCCTGCCCCTTTGTACAACTCCATCAGGCTTCATGATTCCCCTGGCATAAGTATGGTCATGGCCGTTCAGTACCAGGTCAACACTGTACCTGTCAATCAGCGGTTTCAGGTTCTCCCTTACAATCTTGTTGTCTCTCCTGGCGGCTGTTGAAAAGACGGGGTGATGAAATGCCATTACGGTCCATTTGCAGGGGTTATCCTTCAGGAGGCTTTCAACCCATTCCGTCTGATGGCGGGCAATGGCTTCATCCCTTAACATCTGGTCACTGCTGACTATTATGAACCGCACATCCTGATAGTCGAAACTGTAGTCTGTCTCCTCCAGGCCTGCAGGCCCGTTTTCCGGGAGAGTGAAACCCGGTCTCCAGTACCTGTTGAATTCACGTTTCTGTCTGTCCTGCGGATTGTAGTATTCATGATTGCCAGGGGTTGCAACAACCGGCACTTCCGATGCAATGAATCCTGCGGCCCGGTGCCAGTCACCCCATTCTTCATCAAGAGTTTTAGAGTTATAACCGCCGTCAATAAGATCACCCGTAAATATCATGAATGCTGCTCCGGGCACCGAGCGGTATGCCTGCCTGATCACCCTCGCATAGGAAGAGACAGGTCCCACCTGTGAATCTCCGAACCAGAGAAATGAGAAGGGGGCAGCGCCAGCTTCTGCAGTTCTGAAGGTGAACCACTCGCTGGCCTCTGCACCGGAGCCAACGCTGTAGGCATATCCTGTTCCGGGGATAAGCCCTGTAAATATTACTGAATGGAACCTGGCTGTCACACCGTCAGCAGTGATATCCTCTGATCTCCCTGTCACGGCCAGTGCAGAGTCAGCCATCAGCACACCGGCTATGTTACGGCAAAGCCGGGCAACAGTCTCAGTAACTGTGGTATCCGTTCGCCAGGTCACAGCCATGGTTGTAACCGGATCTGCGGTTATGTTCAGTATTATCCTGTCAGGTTTCGCAGTGGGAACATATCTTGTAATACGCTCCTGTGCCCCTGCCTGGAAGGAAATTAATATCAGCGCAGAAAGGAGAGCGTTCAGAACGGACTTCATCATTTGTTTTTAATACATTAACAATTCTCCGGACCGGGAGGTTGTAAATATATTGATAATTTCCATTCAGAGCGGTGGAGCGATCTTGCAACCACAGCTCTTTTAACTATTTTTGTAACTGTATGAAAGTGTTATCCGGACTTGACGTTGTCACCCTCAGGCTGCCTGCGGGCCTCCGTGGAAAAAGAACTGGACTGCTGTGCCACTCGTCAAGCATATCCTCAGATTACAGGCATATTACCGAGATCTTCGGGCAAAGCAAACAGTGCAGGCTTGTCGCACTTTTCGGGCCGCAGCACGGACTCTCAGGGCAAACCCAGGATAATATGACAGAGTGGGAAGGAGGCACTGACCCTGTGCTTGGAATACCTATTTACAGCCTTTATGGTGAGCACCGCAAACCAACGGCCGGAATGCTTGAGGAGATGGAAGCCCTGGTGATTGATCTCCAGGACGTTGGAGCAAGACTTTATACATATATCTGGACGGTCAGACTTTGTATGGAGGCATGCGCCGAAACCGGCATACCGGTCTACATTCTTGACAGACCCAACCCGATCGGAAGGATACAACCTGACGGTCCGGTTCTGAGCGAAGAATACTTCACATTTGTTGGCGGTGCCTGTATCCCTCTCTGCCACCGGATGACGATTGGAGAGATGGCCATCTGGGTGAAGGAGAAATACATCCCTGGATGCGAATTGCATGTGATCAGGGCCGAAGGATGGAGACGCAATACAATGTACCAGGAGACCGGCCTGCCATGGGTCCTCCCATCTCCGAATATGCCCGCCCCTCAGACTGCAGCAGTCTACCCGGGGACAGTACTTGCCGAAGCCCTTAATATCTCGGAAGGGCGGGGCACAGTGATACCTTTTGAGCTAACCGGGGCTCCCTGGATTGACGGAAGGAGGCTGCTTGATGAAATGCGCTGCAGAAAACTCCCGGGATGCCGGTTCAGAATGCATGACTTCATACCCACTTTCCATAAATATTCAGGTGAGTATTGCAGGGGAATACAGATCCATGTCACAGATCCCTCCATCTTCAGGCCTGTGGCAACCGCCATGCACCTGTTCGATTCAATCATCCGTACATCGCCGGAAGGTGCCCTGAAATTCAATCCTCCACCATATGAATACGAATACCGTCTGATGCCATTCGACATCCTTTCTGGTGACAGCCGCATGCGCGAGGTGCTTACAGAAGGCCTTTCACTGAAGGATGAAACTGCGCGCTGGGAAGCACAGACAGAAACCTTCATGGCTGACTTCAGGCAGATATCCTTATATCCAGATTAAGATGCTCACTACCGGAAATATCATCGCCCTCTCGGCAATAATTTTCACAGCTTCAATTGTCAGGGGTTTCACCGGCTTCGGACTGGCACTGGTAGCAGTACCGCTGATACAGTTCATTATTCCAGTCACTGATACTGCCGTCTTCATTGCTATTATAAACATGATCTTCTCCCTGATCTACTACCGCCGGTCCAGGGAACTGGTCAGGGAACAACCCCTGGGAAGAATGGCGCTGTTCACAGGCATCGGTGTTGCTGCCGGAACACTTATCCTTAAATATATCAACCCGGCATATATTCAAATCGGGTGGGGACTGCTGATAATAATCATTGTTCTTGCCCTTGCCCGGGGATTTAACTTCAGGATAAGCTCCGATGCCTCAGCCATGACATTTAGCGGTCTTTTCGGCGGTCTCCTCGCAGGGGCGACAGGTATAACAGGCCCCCCGGTGGCTATCATCCTCTCTGCCATGAAGACACCTAAGGAAAAGTTCAACGCGGTAATCTCTGTCTTCATCCTCTTTGCAGTTTCATATGCACTGCTGTTCTACCTGATATCAGGGCTCGTCCACCCGGAGACAGCATTGCTGGCATTATGTTCTGTACCGGCCCTGATTGCCGGCCTCCGTACAGGCGATATCCTCGTCTCACGAATAAGCCAGAAAACGTTCACCAATGTAGTCTATATAGTACTGATAATCATGGGTATAATTACACTATACAAGGGAGCAAAGACATTTGTTACAATTTAAACTATTCCGGATCCACAGACAATATGCTCTTCTCGGATACATATAAGACAGTAGAGGGAGAATCTCAGGGGCTCTACAAGGACCGTGGCAGCAGGTTCATTGCATTAGCTGTCCCTGTGACCTCCCAGGAGGAGATAAAAGCCAGGCTGGCAGAGCTGAGAAAGGAATTCCATGACGCGAGGCATCACTGCTTCGCATGGGTACTGGGGCCTGACCGGCAGGCATGGCGCGTAAGTGACGACGGAGAGCCATCTGGTACTGCCGGCAGACCAATCCTTGCACAGATAAATGCCCATGAACTGACGAATGTCATGATTGTGGTAATCAGGTACTTCGGAGGAACCCTTCTGGGTGTTGGCGGGCTGATAAACGCATACCGGAGTGCTGCTGCCGATGCGCTTGGGAAGGCAACGGTGGTAGAGAAACACCTGATGGAAAGATGGGCTGTCTCCTTCCCATACACCTCAATGAATGATGTGATGAAAGTGTTCAGGGATGAATCATGCAGCCAGTCGGAACACCGGTACAGTGGCACTGACGTTACAGTGGAGATCTTATTCAGGGCTTCCAGGGCTGACCATGTGACGGGCAGGCTGAATAAGATCAACGGACTCCGGATAAAATGGCTCACAACAGAATAGGCGGGCTATTTTTTAAATAGTTTTAAACAGGCAGAATATTGCAGAAGCAGTTGTAATAACTTTGCCAGAGTTCAGGCATATAAAACATAAAATAATGAAACCCAGAAGCTTAGTCTCAATTGATGATCTGACCACCGGGGAGATCACAAAGATTCTCAGTCTTGCCGCGGAATTTGAGGAGAATCCTGTTCAGGATATTCTCCGGGGCAAGGTTGTGGCAACGCTCTTCTTTGAGCCCTCTACCCGCACACGTCTCAGTTTCGAAAGCGCAGTCAACAAGCTTGGGGGAAAAGTGATAGGATTCACTGACTCAGCCAGCTCAAGCGTTACCAAAGGTGAGACACTGAATGACACCATAAGGACCGTCAACAATTACGTTGATCTGATTGTCATGCGTCATCCCATTGAAGGAAGTGCGCGCTATGCAAGTGAGATATCGACGGTGCCGGTCATCAATGCAGGCGACGGGGCCAACCAGCATCCCACACAGACTCTGCTTGATCTCTACTCGATCCTGAAGACGCAGGGCACACTTGACAATCTGAATATTTGCCTGGTTGGAGACCTGAAGTATGGCCGGACAGTTCACTCCCTGCTGATGGCGATGTCACGGTGGAAGACATCGTTCAATTTTGTTGCGCCGGAAGAACTGATGATGCCTGACGAATACAAACTATACCTGAGGAACCTGGGTCTTGATTACTATGAGACACCTGACCTGAACGAGGTCATTAACATGGCTGACATAATCTATATGACTCGTGTCCAGCGGGAGCGTTTCTCTGACCCGATGGAGTATGAAAAGGTAAAGAATGCCTATGTCTTGCATGATCATATGCTGTCAGATACCAAACCCGGTATGAAGATCCTGCATCCGCTTCCGCGGGTAAACGAGATAAGCACTGATGTTGACGCAAATGCGAAGGCGTACTATTTTGAACAGGCCCTGAACGGTGTTTACACCAGGCAGGCAATCATCTGTACATTACTTGGATTAAAATAAGGAACCATGAAAAATGTTAATGATCCGAAGCAGTTGCTGGTCAGCGCTATTGAAAGCGGAACAGTGATAGATCACATCCCTGCCAGTACTCTTTTCAAGGTAATAAAAATCCTTCGTCTCGACCGTATTCAGAACCAGATAACTTTTGGTACTAACCTTGAAAGTAAAACCGACGGTAAAAAGGCAATTATAAAAATTGCCGGAAAGTTCTTCGAGGATGATGACATTAACAGGATCGCCCTGGTGGCTCCAAATGCAAAGCTGAATATTATCCGGGACTACAAGGTGATAGAAAAGCGGGTTGTAGAGGTACCTGACACCATCAATGCCATAGCCAAATGCATGAATCCGAAGTGCATCACCAACTTCGAAAAAGTGACCACACGCTTCAGGGTGGTATCAAAGAAACCGGTTGCGCTGAAATGCCTTTACTGCGAGAAGATCACTGACCAGGAAAGGCTGGAGATCATCTGAGGCGGTCATATGACCTTATCCTGACTTCGTCCTTCAGGATAGCGCGATAGGCGAGCCACGCAAGGATGGCAGATATGAGCGGAAAGAGCACCTTAACCTTCCAGATGATATTCACATCTATTTTCCGGTCAAGCATTATAACGTAAAAGGCACCCAATATCAGGGTTCCGAGCGAAAGCAGGAGAACCAGCATTGTTAACCTCATCTGCAGAGATCTCTTCTTGTACAGAAAAACAGCAATAAATGCAAGGAGAGGGACAACTGCAAGTATTATTGTCATCGGCCACAGCCTTTGTATCACCTCCCCTTCATTGTTTTCCATGCCCGGGAAGCTTATGCTGAATATTGTGCCGCTTCCGGCCGTCAGCTGGATCAGGTCGCCGCTGAGCATCAGCCCCGACAGTAGTGCCACAGCCAGTAGAAACAATGTCTGTATTCTTTGTATCATTTTGGATATTAATTACTTTGACTTAAATAGTTTCCTGAAATTCTGGTAGTCAAGGTAATATAAAATTTTCAATGAAAGGCTGTTTGTCTGCGGCATAGAGAGGAGATCGCTGAAATTGTCGAGCCCGTTCCGGATGATAATGTCACCTTCTGACCAGATTGAGTTCTTCCACACAAGTGAAAGTTCACTTCCCGGTGCAAACCGCCAGGTATATACCATATCAATATTAAGGAAATTGGTATTAACATCACTGTTGTTCAGGGGAGTGGAATAGATGCGGTCAATAAGACTGCCGTCAGGCTGCAGCGTAAAATAATCGCCGTCATAATCGGCTCTTGACCAGTAGTGCCTTCCCCTCAGAGTAAGGTATGAACTCGATGTGAAGATGAAGGCGCCGGAAAGAGTATTGGTTATGGTTGTGACATCACGTTTCCCGAATGTGATTCCCTCACCAGCATTACCCGGCACAAACCCGATATCATTAAACATGTTTTCAACAGAGAGAGAGTAGCTGAAGGAAAAACGCCTGCTGGCTTTGAATTCAGGCTGGAGTGCCCACATGTAACCGTGCTGGCCGTAGTCTGACCGGGTTTTCATGTATTCAGCATTTCCCTCGATGTAAAACCTCTTGCTTTTGTCTGTATCACCGCGAAATTCGGCCCCGAAAGCCGCAGGCCGGTGATAGAACATTGACATGTCACGCGTCCGGGGTTCAAAATAGTCGTCTTCACCCCATGGCGTCAGTTCAAGCTCCATTGACAGGGACCAGTAGTTCATAAACAGGAGCATTGCATCAAGGGATACGCTTGCTGTTGTGAATTCTCTTGGCTTGTAAAGCTGGCCGTAACTGAAATCGAGCGAGGTACGGGTTGTCATAATGTTGCCAAAGGGTTCAAAGGTATTGTACGAGAAGTCAACCGAGTGGTCTATTTCATTATTGTTCCTGAGGTAACCCATGTCATTCGGATCATAGGTGTCACTCAGCAGTGAGAGGTTATAGTCAGTCCGGAACTTACCTCCTGTCCTGCCTGCATTGAAGTTAAGTGAATGACCAAGTGCAGTGGGTTCAACGGAGTAATATTTCTGGCTCAGCACAGCACCGGCGGAGGCTGACCAAAGCCTGTCAGCAGTCTTGACCAGAGCCTCAAACCCCGACACGTTGGCAGTATAGGAATATTCATTCTTCTCCCCTGCCCTGATCACGCTGGTGTTCATGACACTCACGTAAGAGTCGTTCTTCAGGGTTTGGTCGAGGACCAGCATATTGTAGTTGGTCAATGGCTCCGTCATGACATGCCTGGTTTCCCCGGTAAGTATGTTCTCCACCTCGGCCCAGGTACTGCTGGTCACCGCGTTGAAGATACCTATGCCCAGGCCGCTGCTTGTTCTTCCAGATATCTTGGTGGCATTGATCAGGCTCACTTCTGCCGGATTGCGGATTACCTCCTCCTCCTCTTCCACCATGTTGTATACATCCCTGATCAGATGAGGTGTTCCGCCTATCCGCCGGGAGTAAAAGATATCTCCCTTGTTGAAGAGCTCCGTTCCTTCCATGAAGAAGGGCCTTTTTTCATTGTACTTAACCTCATAGGGAGACAGGTTAAGCACCTGGTCATCAGACTGCACCTGTCCGAAATCGGGGATAAGGGTCGCATCGAGCGTGAAGCTCTCAGTCAGGCCGACCTTAAGATCGAGCCCTCCGTTGTAAGAGGTTCCCAGGCCCGGTTCGTCGGTCACATGCTCAAGATACCCGGACACATATGGCACAAGTGACAGCCTCAGTGGCGGCTTTACATCGCGTATGCCTGCCAGTTCACCCATGTGTGCAATGGATGACCCGAACTCCTTCGTGACGAAATTCCACGAGGATGTCTCCCTGGTGCGGCGCACTTCACGCCAGAAGTTGATGCCCCAAAGCTGCGAGGCTGACCTCGGGAACCGCAAAGCTGAATAGGGAATCTTCAATTCTGCAATCCACCCCTCTTCACTTATCCTGGTCCGGCTGTCCCATACCGCATCCCAGGTATCCTGGTGATCCCAGCTTTCTGTTGTGGTCATCTTATTATCAATCTGTACGTTGGAAGCTGAGACCTTGAACATCTCTCCATTCAGTCCGTCATTAAAAGGCGAAATCTCAATCCAGAAATGGTCTGCATTGATCTCACCGTCATCCCTCTGACCCAGCTGGGTGAAAATGCTGTCTGGATGACTATCATACATTGTGGCCCCGATATAAAGCGCATCATCATCATACAACAACCTCACCTCGGTTCTGTAACCCGAAGGCAATCCGTTATGCGGGTTGTATATAATAAAATCCCTGGCGGGTGAAGCCCCCTGCCATGACACTTCGTCAAGTTTACCGTCAATCTGAATTGTCTCTGAGGTGCGTAAAGCCTCGGCCCGCTTCTTTTCCTGGGAGGCTCCGCTGACAGTGTTCAGATTCAGAATGATGGAAATAAATACCGGAAAAACAAGCCTGCCGGTTTTGTTTATCACCTGGGAAAAATGCATTTCTGTGAGGTTGGGTTATCACGGCAAAGATAAATCCCTGCCACAAACTCTAATGATGCATTTGTCATATTAACAATAATTAACTGCATGCGCACATCTTGCTTCCGGATGATCAGAAGTTGACATTTTTTGTATTTTAGCGGCTTATAAATCGTACAATGAAAAGAACAGAACTTATAATCAATCCTGACGGCTCGTTGTTTCACCTCCATCTTCTTCCCGGAGACATAGCCGATAAAATAATCATAGTCGGAGACCCGGGAAGAGTTGAGATGATTGCTGAAATGCTTGATAGCGTGAGGGTCCGCAAAAGCAACAGGGAGTTCTGTACTGTCACCGGCAGCTACCATGATACGGAGATCAGCATCATATCATCAGGAATTGGCACTGACAATATTGATATCGTACTCAACGAGCTTGATGCACTGGTGAATATTGATCTCGCAACAGGTACGATTATAGAAGAACCTCGTTCCCTGACATTTGTAAGGATCGGCACCACGGGCGGACTGCAGGCTGAACTGCCGGTGGGTTCCTTTATTGCCACCGCCAAAGCAGTGGGCTTTGATGGCGTTCTGCATTTTTACGAGGGATATGAATGGTGCATTGACCATATACTGGCTGACTCACTGGCTGCCCACCTCGAATGGCCGGATGTTCTTGCCTACCCTTATGCTGTGGATGCTGACGCCGGCCTTCTTGAAAAACTGTCTCCGGGAACCACAAAAGGAATCACAATTTCAACACCGGGCTTCTATGCGCCCCAGGGCCGCCGGCTCAGACTTGAGCCATTTGACAATGAGCTGAATGACAATATCACCTCATTCAGGTTCAAAGGGCAGAAAATAACTAACTATGAGATGGAGAGCTCAGCCATCTATGGATTGTCAAAGCTCCTTAATCACAAGGCGCTGACACTCTGTGTGGTAATCGCTAACAGAGTGACAGGTGAATTCCTTACCGACTACAAACCATCAGTAAGGAAGCTTGCTGAACAGGTTCTTGATGGACTCAGCTCCTGAAAACCGCAAGTACCTCTTTAAGAATAATTACTGCAGCCTTTCCGTCCCCGTAGAAAGTCGGGTATTGCAGGGTATTGCTGTTGGTGACGAAATAGTCCCATGCTTCCCTGATTTTAACCGGACTGGCATCAGCCAGCTTTACAGTTCCGTTTTTGACAAGCTCCACCCATTCTGTCTCCTTCCTCAGCACAATGCAGGGACGTGAGAAGAAATGACTCTCCTTCTGCACCCCTCCGGAATCAGTAATGATCAGATATGCCCTCTTTTCAAGCAGTATCATCTCGAGGAAAGAGACCGGAGGTATGACTCTCAGGAACGGGTGATCGGATATTGCTGCATATAGCTCAGGAACGCGGTTACGCAGCGCAATCATTGTCCTCGGGTGCAGTGGCATGATCATAGGCATTGAGTTCGCCTCTGACAACTCTTTTATTGTGCTGAATATAGCACTTAGCCTCTCAGGGTCATCCGTATTTGAATCACGGTGGATAGTCACCAGCACAAAATTCCTGTCGGCTACGCCCAGACCTGTCAGAAAATCCTGTTTTTTTCTCTCAGCCAGGTCAGCGTAAAAGAGGCTGTTGTCATACATGATGTCACCTGTCAGGAAGACCCTTGGGTTGTTGATTGAGTACGGAGCCACATTCTCCGGGCGGAAGCCCTCGGACATCAGGTTCTTAAAGGCTGCGTTGGTAGGAGCAATAAGCAGTGTGGAGGCATGGTCAGCCATAATGCGGTTGATCTCCTCAGGCATAGTCTTGTTGAATGATCTCATGCCGGCTTCGATATGAACAACCGGAAAATGCTGCTTTACCGCTGCCAGCGCTGCGGCCAGGGTGGAATTGGTGTCACCGTAGATGACCACGCAGTCAGGTTTCTCACTGAGGATCACATCTTCGATGCGTTCCATAATCATTCCCGTCTGTCTCCCGTGCCTTCCTGACCCTACCTGAAGGTTATGATCAGGCCGCTTAATCTCCAGCTCGTCAAAAAAGACATCAGAGAGTTCCCTGTCATAATGCTGACCTGTATGAACGACCACCTCCTCAATCTCACCCGGAAACTCTCCCGCTATCGCCCTGCTGATGGCGGAGGCCTTGATGATTTGAGGCCTCGCACCGACGATGTTAAGGATCTTGAGTTTTCTCATTATTTGGCGTAGTTAACTGCCCTTGTCTCCCTGATTACGGTGATCTTGATCTGACCCGGATAGGTCATCTCGTTCTGTATCTTTCGTGCAATTTCAAATGAGAGGTTCTCGGTATCCTGGTCAGACACCTTGTCAGCACCTACTATTACCCTCAGCTCTCTTCCTGCCTGAATTGCGTATGTCTTTGTCACCCCGGGATAAGAGAGGGCAACCGACTCCAGTTCGTTAAGCCTTTTTATGTATGATTCTATTACCTCACGCCGTGCGCCGGGACGTGCGCCTGAGATGGCATCACATACCTGTACTATGGGTGCAATGAGAGTGGTCATCTCTGTCTCGTCGTGATGCGCTCCTATGGCGTTAATCACCTCAGGCTTTTCCTTGAATTTTTCTGCTATTTTCATTCCAAGGACTGCATGTGGCAGTTCCGGCTCGTCATCGGGAACCTTGCCAATGTCATGCAGCAGCCCGGCTCTTTTTGCCAGTTTCGGGTTAAGCCCCAGTTCAGCCGCCATAATTGAAGCCAGGTTGGCAACTTCACGTGAGTGCTGCAGCAGGTTCTGCCCGTATGATGAGCGGTATTTCATCTTACCCACCAGCCGGATAAGCTCCGGGTGAAGACCGTGTATGCCAAGGTCTATTGTTGTGCGTTTGCCCGTCTCCACTATCTCCTCCTCAACCTGCTTACGCGTCTTCTCAACAATCTCCTCGATGCGCGCCGGATGTATGCGGCCATCTGTTACCAGCTGATGCAGCGCCAGCCGTGCTATCTCGCGCCTGACGGGATCAAATCCGGAGAGGACTATAGCCTCAGGTGTGTCATCTACTATTATCTCCACCCCTGTTGCAGCCTCAAGAGCCCTGATATTCCTGCCCTCACGGCCAATGATGCGGCCTTTGATCTCGTCCGAGTCTATATGGAAAACAGTGACCGAATTCTCTATCGCCGTCTCTGCTGCAACACGCTGAATGGCCATCAGTACAACGCGCTTGGCCTCCCTGGTAGCAGTCATCTTTGCATCATCAAGTATCTCATTGATGTATGACATGGCATTGGTGCGTGCCTCTTCCTTCAGTGAATCGATAAGCTGATTCTTGGCATCATCTGCAGAGAGCCCTGAGACTGCCTCGAGTTGTTCCACCTGCTGCCGGTGCAGTTTTGACACCTCCTCTGATTTCTTGTCGAGCAGCTCCATCTGTTGTGTCAGGTTGTCACGGATAGCGTCTACCTCGTTCTTCCTGCGCTGCGTCTCTTCCAGTTTCTGTGAAAGGGATAGTTCTTTCTGCTTGATCCTGTTCTCCGCCTGGTTGATGCGGTTGTTACGCTCATTAATTACCTTCTCATGTTCAGCCTTAAGCTGCAGAAACCTTTCCTTGGCCTGGAGAATCTTCTCCTTCTTTATCACCTCGGCTTCTGCTTCCGCTTCTGAGATTATTTTTTTCCTCCTTGTTCGCAGCAACAGTTGCCAGAGGTAAAATGACAACGCTGAACCTGCTATAAGGGCCGTCCCGCCGATGGCAAAACAAACCCCTGATGTTATCTGTGCTATGATCATAAAATTATTGTTAGTTGTATAAAAAAACCCGCAGAGTTCCTCCAACTTTTAAAAAACCCCATATCTATATGGCTGGAGCGGCCGTTTTGCTTCGGGCTTCCAATGTCATGCGCAAGCATGATCCCGGCGAACCGGGCTGAGGCCTGTCCTAGGCAATCCAAGACCATCTCCAAAGTAAAAACTGTTGAGTTTCCAAAATGAATAGAGAAACAATGCGGGCAATATCCTGCTATTTTAAAGAACGCGTATCTATCTCTTTGACAGACAGAGGTTGACCATTTCGGTCAGCTCCTTCAACCCATCCCCAAGCGATGAATCCTCCTCTTTTTCTTCCATCTCAGTGAGCATGATCACGTACTGGAGGGCCGCCATCGCCAGAAAATCCTGAGTGTCCTTGTCAACGTAGCGCTGCTTATATTGCAGCACCTTTTCATTGATCAGCCTCGCTGCCTTCCGGATACGTTCCTCATTCTCACTCTCCACCTTCAACGGATAATACCTGTCGGCCACATTAACCCGGATCGATAGCTTATCATCCATTGTTATATATTTATCTGTCTAAAAGAGCAATACATTTATCTATCTCCCGCACAAGTTCACTCACTCTCCTCTTTGCCGTAACGGCATCCTCCCCGCTTCCCAGGATTGCTCCCGAGAACTTAGCTCTTTCGTATCTTGCCTTAAGCTCCTTTACTTCTTCTTCTTTCGCTGCCAGTTGTCTCCCCGTTTCTGACAGTTCTTTATTCAACCGTGCTGCCAGCTCAACCAGCCTGTCATGCTCGGCAATCAGCGCTTCCACTGACTTCCTGAGCAAAAGATACTCCTCATATCCCCTTACACTCATGACTGACAACTATAGTACAAAGGTAACATTTTTTTCGCTTTTTTCAAAAAATGACGGTATTAAGTTTGCTCTTTACCGGCAGAACAATAGATTTGCAGAACTGACACCGATATGAACAAAAGAATATTACTCCTTGCCATTTCTATAACAGTCACAACTGTCATTGGTTCACAGCCTTCCGGAAATGTATCATTTGTAAACCCCCTTCGGGAACCACCCTCACTGTCGGCCAGCTTTGCTGAGCTGAGGGCTGACCATTTTCATACAGGTATAGATTACCGTACGGGCGGAGTGCAGGGCAAGGAAGTGTTTGCAATTGATGAAGGCTATGTCTACCGTATTGCTGTCAGTCCTACCGGTTTTGGCAGGGCGCTGTATGTCCGGCACCCATCCGGTTACTCATCAGTCTATGCCCATCTCAGGAGCTTCAGACCAGACATCGAGGAGTACGTGAGGAAACAGCAGTACAGCCGTAAGAGCTTTACTGTCTCTCTCTTTCCACAGCGAAACCAGTTTCCTGTAGGCCGTGGAGAATTAATAGCATGCTCAGGCAACTCGGGAGGTTCGTCAGGGCCTCACCTGCACTTCGAGATACGTGACTCGGCCACTGAGGACCCTGTCAATCCGCTCAGTATCGGTTTTGATGTGAGTGACCGCATGCGGCCTGTCATTGACAGGGTGATCCTTTACCCCCTGACAAGGGGTTCGGCAGTCAACAGCAGCCATGGCAACCTTTCACTGCGAACTGTACCGTCTGACGGATCGTACGGCATCGCAGCCACAGCCGTGCCGGTAATCTTCGGCCCTGTGGGAATTGGCATCAAATGCTGGGACACCTTTGACAACAGCTCCAACAAATGCGGAGTATATACAATTGAATTACTGGCTGACGGACTGAAAATCTTTAGTTTTAAAGCCGACCGTTTCTCATACAGCGAGACCAGGTACATCAACGCCCATATTGATTATGCAGCCCGGGCTGTCTCAGGCGAATATCTGCACAGGTTGCACATATTGCCGGGTGACAGGCTTTCAATGTATGACGGCCACGTGGGAAGGGGTGTCATTAAATTCAATGATGACGCAGAACATGAGATAAAGATCATCGTTACTGACATACAAAAGAACAGGTCATGGGTCACCTTCCGGGTCAGGTCAGCGTCAAAACCCCCGGTCCCGCCAGCAGAGATCAGCTGCAGCAAGGTGATCCCCTGGGGAAAGGCAGCTGATTTCACAGCTGACGGTATAAGGATTCATTTCCCTGCAGGGGCGTTATATGATACATTATGGTTCAATTATAAAACCCGCAAGAGCAACAACGGGTTCCTCTCCGCTGTCCATATGTTGCACAATGAGACTGTACCCGTGCATGACAGGTTCAGGTTGTCACTAAGGCCTGACACTCTGATTGCCGGCCTTGAGAACAAGCTATGCCTGGCCAGGATAAGCAGCAAGGGCATTGTCTCTTACGCAGGTGGACAATACAGCTATGGCTTCGTCAGCGGAGAGTTGAACAGCCTGGGAGATTACGCCATCACTCTTGATACCATTCCGCCTTCAGCAAGGATGTCATTCGCCACCGGCGCTAACCTTTCCGGGAAGTCACAGTTTACTGCAACCATACGCGACGAGTTCTCAGGAATAAAAAACTACGAGATGTATGTTGACGGTGAATGGATACTTGCTGAGTATGATGCCAAGAACAACCTGCTCATCTGCAGGCCGGGAACGTCAGGGATGAAGGGAAATACGCAGCATACACTTGAGCTCCGGGTTACCGACAACTGCGGCAACAAAACGACCACCAGGTCTGAATTCAGGTGGTAACCAACCTTATACGAATTTTTCTATCATGCATGTAACGAGGGGTCTGAGACCCCTAGCCACGGTGATAATATGGCAATTAATCTGAAATGCAGGTAACAAGGGGTCTGAGACCCCTCGCACTGTCATCCTTATACAAAATATTCTGCTCCCGGGGTCAAAACAATTTTTCAGGATATAATCCCTGGTCAACCATCTTCCTGATGCTGTCAACGACAAATGGCTTGTCCTCCCTGTAAGTCACACCAAACCAGTGGCTGTTGCTTCTCAGAATCTGAATTGTGATCTCACCTTTCTTAACGAATTTATCAAGAGAGGTAGGGATATCCAGTTCTGCTTTCGGGTCAGAAATACGTTCCTTCAGGAAGTTGGTGAACTCCATGTTCAGGTATTTGTAAACTGACGGCTTAAAGCCGAAGAGGTTCATGGAGACAATCTCGTCACCGGTATATTGATTGACTTTACCTCCAGCATCGGGAGCAAAAACGCCGTCAGGTCTCTTTTCGATTCCCCGGGTTTCCACAATATGCTCCAGGAATCCGTCACTGCTCACCCTGCATATCCCGCGGTTGACATGACCATGGTCAGAGAGCGTGTTGCCCAGGCGGTAACCCACTATGCAGTAATTCCTGTCATTGGTGTCCTCAGTCAGGAACCTGTGCAGCACCTTGAATGCTTCATAGCCATAGTAGTCATCGGCGTTGATTACTCCGAAAGGTTCGTGGATTTTGGGTTCCGTCACCAGAATTGCATGGCTTGTGCCCCAGGGTTTCTGACGCTCCTCCGGCACCTTGTAACCACCGGGAAGATTTCCGAGATCCTGGAAAACATAATCAATCTCTATAACATTTTTGAGTCTCTTTACAAAAGTTTCCCTGAACTGTTCCTCTATGTCGCGCCTTATGACAAATACCACCTTGCCAAATCCGGCCCTTTTGGCATCATAGATCGAATAGTCGATTATCGTTTCACCGGAAGGCCCAACCTGGTCAAGCTGTTTATTCCCGCCATATCTGCTGCCCATCCCGGCAGCAAGAACCATTAGTGTAGGTTTCATCTGATTAAATGTTTTAGATCACACAATATTATCTAAATAATATGTACTTTCAAAGCCTCATTTAAAAGAATTGTCTCTTGTTGTGGAAATATGTGTTGACTCTGTTGAGTCAGCCACTGTGGCCGAAGCAGCCGGAGCAGGAAGGGTAGAATTATGCTCTGCCCTTGCCGAAGGAGGCGTCACTCCGAGTGCCGGTCTGATAGAAGCAGTACGGCGCAACACAGACATTAAGGTCCATGTTCTGATCAGACCGCGCAGTGGCGACTTCCTTTACAGTGACAGTGAGTTTAGTATAATGCGGCGTGACATCGAGGTAGCAGGCGAGTGCGGTGCTGACGGAATTGTCACCGGAATCCTCAACAGGGACGGAACCATAGACATGGAGAGAACAGCTCTTCTGGCTGAATATGCAGCACCGATGAGTCTCACCTTCCACAGGGCTTTTGACCTCTGCAGGGATGCCAGGAAAGGAATTGAGGATATCATTGCCACCGGTGCCGAGAGAGTTCTCACCTCCGGCCAGGCCAGGAGCGCCGTCGATGGCGCCCCGCTAATAAAGAGCATGATTGCTTGGGCTGCAGGAAGAATCATCATAATGGCGGGGGGAGGCATTGACGAATACAATATCGGCCTGCTTGCAACAGGCACCGGCGCCAGGGAATATCACCTCTCAGGCCGCCGTCAGAGAGAAAGCATGATGACCTTCCGAAGAAAAGGCATCTACATGGGTGACCCCAGGCTACAGACGGAGTATACTGTCAAAAGCGCCGATGCCGAACGGATCAGTTCGGTAATTATGATTTTAAAGGGTATTGTTTTTTAATTAAAGATGCTATTTTTGAGAGCTTCCCGATCCGCAAAAAGCTGGTACGGAACAGTAATTGATTGTAATACAATAAATTAAATCAATCCAATAAATATGAAGAAAACCACATCACTGATGCTGAGCCTCGTTCTCATGATATTCATTGTTTCGGAGAAGAGCCACGCATGCACCAACTTCCTGGTCACCAAGGGAGCCACAAAAGATGGTTCCACAATGATCACCTACTCGGCTGACTCACACGTCCTGTACGGAGAGCTTTACTTCTGGCCCGCAATGAAATACAAACCCGGAACCATGGTTGATGTATACGAGTGGGACTCAGGCAAATTCCTTGGCACTATTGAACAGGCACCCGTGACCTATTCGGTTGTCGGTAACATTAACCAGTACCAGCTGGCCATAGGAGAGACGACCTATGGCGGACGCAGTGAGCTTCAAAATCCTGACGGGATAATAGATTACGGCAGCCTTATATACCTTACGCTTCAGAGGGCAAAGAACGCCAGGGAAGCTATCCATAATATTGTCAGCCTTACAGAGAAATACGGTTACTGCAGCTCAGGCGAATCATTCTCCATATCTGATCCCAATGAAGTTTGGATCATGGAGATAATCGGAAAAGGTCCCGGCAAGAAGGGAATGGCATTTGTTGCCCGCAGGATTCCTGACGGTTACATCTCAGGCCATGCCAACCAGGCAAGAATACAGACTTTCCCGCTGGCCAACGGCACCACTTCAATCACCTCTGCAGAAATAGACAAGGTTTTCAATCCCGAAGTCGAAACAGTATATGCTGCTGACGTAGTGGATGTTGCCCGTAACTTCGGATGGTACGACGGTACTGATGCAAACTTCAGCTACAGCGATGTATATGCCCCGGTTGATTTCAGTGCCGCACGTTTCTGCGATGCACGCGTATGGTCAGGATTCAACAAGGTCAACAGCACTATGGGCGATTACCTCAACTATGCAATGGGATACGACCTCAAAAACAGGATGCCTCTCTGGATCAAACCTGACAACAAGCTCAGCCTTGAAGATGTAATAGGCCTGATGAGGGATTATTACCAGAACACACCCATGGACATGACCAAAGACGTTGGTGCAGGCCCGTATGCCAACACAGTCAGATGGAGACCCATGAGCTGGACTGTTGACGGTAAAAACTATCTGCATGAAAGGGCCATCTCGACCCAGCAGACAGGATTCTCATTTGTCACCCAGAGCCGTTCCTGGCTTCCCGACCCTGTAGGTGGAATAATCTGGTTCGGTGTTGATGATACCTACTATACCGTGTATACTCCGATGTACTGTGGGATGACTGAAGTACCACAGTCATTTAAAGTTGGCAACGGTGATATGATGACCTACAGCGCTGATGCTGCGTTCTGGGTTTTCAATGAGGTAACCAATTTTGTCTACAGCCGGGCAAGTGTAATGACACCTGAGCTTCAGGCCAAGCAGAAAGAGCTTGAACATAAATATATGGCCGAAATTTCTGAGATTGACACCAAAGCTGCCGAGCTGTTTAAGAGCACTGCAAAAGGAGCTGCGAAGAAGGGATCGGAGATGATAACAGCCTACTCCGTCAATGCAGGCAACAATACCGTGAAAGAGTGGAGGGAACTTTACATGTTTCTGTTTACCAAGTACATGGATGGCAACATCAAGACCCGCAAACCGGTGCCGGAAGGCTACAAATATATAGCTCCGGATGTAAAACAGCCGGGGTATCCCCAGGAATGGCTGATGAGAATAGCAATTGATGCAGGAGATAAGCTAAAGATGCCTGACAGCGCAGGACACTGATATTTACTGCCATTGCAATAAATATTTTGCAGATAATAAAAAATTATTTCTACCTTTGCGACCTGTTTTAAAAGAGAAGGTATTATAAACATATTTGCGCGATGGACTTAATGAAAGTAGTAGAAAAAGAGTTTGCCTCCGGAGTCGAGTTTCCGAAATTCAGGGCAGGTGACACGGTAACGGTACACTATAAGATAAAGGAAGGTAACAAGGAGAGGATACAGCAGTATCGTGGTGTTGTTATCCAGAGATCAGGAGCAGGAGTGACAGCTACATTCACCGTCCGCAAAATGTCAGGAAACATCGGAGTTGAAAGGATTTTCCCGGTTGCATCACCATTCATTGACAAGGTTGAGGTCAACAAATATGGTAAGGTACGCAGGGCGCGTATTTTCTACCTCAGGAACCTGACCGGCAAGAAGGCACGCATCAAGGAAAAAATATTCTGATACTTCAGACATATATGGAAGAGCCGCCTCACCGGGCGGCTTTTTCTTTGTTCCTGAAAAGAAAAAAGGGGGCCACTCCGGTGTGCCCCCACGGTAAAAGGTTGTCAAACCATCAATTTCTGGACTAGTACACCGAATTCTGCGGGTTCCAGTTGCACCATCCGGATGTCCAGTTTTCCGTTCCGAAGGCCCCCCTGTAGGTTGTTATGGTAAAGAAGGTGTCTGAAAGCCTTGCATTGGTGAAGGAGGCTCCGGTAAGGAGCGGGGATCCAGCCTGGGGTATCAGAACCGGAGATGTAAGGTTTATTAAACCTGCGCCAGTGATTTCTGCCATGGTCATATTATCGGTATTGTTTCTGGCTGTAGCCGTAAAGTACGATTGGTGCTGAGCAACTGTATAGGGTACAGCTACGGTGCCGGTCTTCTCAACATAGAGGGTTGTCATTCCTGCAAGTATTGTATTCTCAATCTGCAACTCATTCTGGTCAGCACGTGTCGGCGCATTGCCTTTCTGACCGTCTATCGAGAGTCCTTGCGGAAACCCGACAAATACGGAGTTATATACCGAGGTCATAGTGCCCCTGCGAAGATGCAGTGCCTTTTCATGTTTAGTCTCTGCAGGCAGGGTGGTGGTTACTGCAAGAGGTCCGATGGCAGTCACATTGGAGAATACGGGAGATGTAACAGGTGTTAGAAGCGAGCCGTCTGCATCATTGTCGCTCTCGAAGGCATTTGAGCCAGACTGGTCCGATTTCAAAGGATCCTGCAGAATAAGACCAAACTGAATCTTACCGCTGAATCCGTTATCAGTATCAAATCCGTCATCAAGTCCTCCCAGAGCTACGAGGTATTTTGCGTTTACATTGCCCCCAAACCATTCGAAGGAGTCGTCACCTGAATATGAAACCTGAATATGGTCAATAACAGTTGCTTTCCCAACAGAGTAAAGTGTCAGTCCGTTAATCTCGCTGTTAGCCGTGGAAGTGAGGGGAATTCCAGGGAACTCAATTCTGACAAACTGAAGCACACCTGAATTGTCGTTGTCATCAGTACCACCGTACTTAGATCCGATGCCTCCTTCAGCAATGCCAACACCTTCACCGTCATCATGCTTGTTGGTTTTCGCCTTTCCGCATAAAACAATCCCGCCCCAGTCTCCGGTTGCCCTCTGACCAGCCGGTTTATCGGATGTAAAAACTATCGGCTGGCTGGCTGTGCCTGCAGCAATTATCCTCGAACCTCTCTCAATGATCAGGGTTGCCTTGGTGTTTGATACCCCCTTGATGATCGTGCCAGCATCTATTGTAAGAGTTGAATTGTTCCTGACATAGACGAATCCGGATAGATGGTATTTTGCCTGTGCGTACCATCTGGTATCAGTGGTTATATCTCCGGAGACGGTAATGACCTGACCTGTGGATGGTACAACCGTAATTTCGCATTCTGCAGTTAACAGAGGATTTTCTGACGAAGCTGCGGTAATGGTTGCATTACCCAAAGCTACTCCGGTCACTACCCCATCTGCCACTGTGGCCACACTGGAATTGCTGCTGGTCCAGCTAACCTCCCTGTTTGTGGCATTCAACGGGTCAATGACAGGCAGCAGTGTCAGATCTGCTCCAACCTGCACTGTGGCCTCATCCTTATCAAGACTGAGGAAAGAGACCGGTATTTCCTTTTCGCATGACACCATCGCTGTCAGAACTATGCAAAGTGCCATCACCCTGGCAATTGCTGATAAAATGTTTGTTTTCATGATTCGTGTTTTATTAAATGATTGTTTCCTTAGAATTTAAGTGATAGTCCAAACGTATACTGCCTGCCCGGGTACCACGACCTGGTGTTCTGGTTCCTGTCAAATGCCTTTATGCCATCTCCGCCGTAATTAGTCATGTCAACAATACTATTGACATGTTGCTGGAATACCACCTGCTCACCGAACAGGTCCTTGATCCCTGCTTTTATCTCAAGCATTTTGCTAATTTTTTTGCTTACAGCCAGGTCAGCCTCATTCCGCGGCATCTCGTAAATATCAGGTATGCTTTCCCAGGAGTTCGGCGAAGGCCTTCCAACCGCTATAATCCTCTTACCTATACGGTTATATACCACACTGGCCATCAGCCCCCTGTCAGTATCCTGCCAGAAAAGGCCGATGTTGACGATGTAAGGTGACTGTCCCTGCAGGGGCCGGTCAAAGGCCACGGAACTCCTGATCAGCGAAAGATTGATCACGGCAGTAAGTTTCTCAAGCCTGTCAGTGATGAACCCCAGGTTTTTACGAGCCTCCGTTTCCAGCCCGAAGCTGTATGCAGAGCCGATATTATCAAATGAAAACTGAGTGGGATTGTTGCCCCTTATTGAGACCTCAATGGGATTGGTGAAGTGCTTGTAAAAAATACCTGCATTGAATGTTTCGTTGTTGCCGGGGTAAAGTTCAAAACGAAGATCCAGATTGTGAATATAGGCTGATTTGATTCCCTCATTGCCGTAGATTCCTGCATTCTGGTCGAAATCAACGAAGTAGAACGGAGCCATCTCCCTGAATTCCGGCCGGTTGACTGACATCCCGTAGGTCAGCCTCACCAGGCTCGATGAACTGAGGTTTATGGCGAGATTGCCTGAAGGAAAGAGGTTGACTGTGTCACGAACAACGTTGACCGGTATTCTGGTGCCCTGTCTGTAGCTTGACAGTTCCTGCCTCTCCTTTTCGATCCTCACACCAGCTGACAAATCGGTCCGTGTGCCAAACCTGAACCTGAAACTGAGGTACCCGGCCAACACCATCGCCGAGGCTTCATATGAATCGGAAAGGGCGGTAATCTCCTTTAACCTGATACCGTCTGTAAGATTGATGTTTTCAGCTGCAAAAATCTCCTGTACCGGGAGAGAAGTGGAAGCAAATGGCGAGGTGTCAGATGATACAGCATATCCGAAATTCCGAGCTCTGAAGCTCCTGTCACGGTTCTCTGCAAAAATCCCTGTTCTGATCTCCCAGTCGATCATCCCTTCACTGAACTTCTGTGTAAGGTTGAGCATTCCCGACAAATTTGTTTCATCGAGATCCAGCCAAATCCTCGATACAGATGAAAGGTCAGGATTGTTTCCGAAGAGAATGATGTATGGTGAGTTCTCGCCATCATTGCTGATATAACGGTACCGCCTGATATCAGGCTCCGTTCTGGCCGAACGAGCATAGCCTGCTGTGAAATCAATCACTGACCTGCCATCATTCAAAATCTGCTCGGCACCAAGCTGCCCTGTGTAGATCAGCCTGTGAGAGTATTTTATCTCACCTGATCTGACAGACCGACCGTTGTTGTACCAGTCGCGTCCCTCTCTGACTGATACCCCTGACCCGGCAGTGCTGGTGAAGAAGTTTCTGAACTCCAGTTTTAATCCCTGGTATGGATAGAGGGTCTGGTTATGCATCAGCCCCACACGAGCACTTGTCCTGTACTGCCTGTCAATGTATTCATCCAGTATACCCGGAGTGTCGTAGGCATAATTATATATTGAGTAGCTGTTGTTCACAGCTTCCCTGAAGGTGTTGGAATAGCTGTAAGTCAGTGATGTGACATTACCGGCAATGAAGCTTCCCTTCTCAAACCGCCTTGAAATACCGAGTGCCAGTTTCTGGTCGGGCAGGGCTGTAGCCTGAACCGCGTCCCATGAGTTGCTCAGGCTCCGCCCAAGGTCAGTAACCCTGTTTCTTATATCCGTATTGGTGGCGCTTTCATAAAGGTCAAGATGAACCGGCATTGCATCAGGCAGTGCCCTCTGTCCGGTCCCCATAGTTAGCCAGTCTGTCTTACCACCTCTCTCTGCGAGGTAATCGCCGAATGTTGCGTACTGTCTGAATGTAGTACCATAGGATACTGAAAGCCTGTTTTCCGACGGAATGCCGGTTGTTGATATCTTAATGAACCCGCCGGAATAATCTGCAGGGAGCTCTGCCGTGGGCGACTTCAAAATATAAATATTCTCGATCATTGAGGACGGGACCAGGTCAAACGAGAAGGACCTTGCATCAGCCTCGAGACTCGGAGCCGTTGCATTATTGAGCCAGACATTGTTGTACCTCGATGAGAGTCCCCTTACAACGATGAACCTGTCGTCAACGATGGATACTCCCGGAAGTCGCCTCACAACCTCCGAGGCATCTTTATCCTGCGTGCGGCTGATCAGCTGGGCAGAGATACCGGAAACGACCACCGGGCTGGTCCTGATGCTGTTCATTACCGACACTTCGCTGTCTGTGCGTTTAGTGGCAACAACCACAATGTCATCCAGTTCGACAGACTGGTCAGACATGGCAACGTTGATGACCGAAACAGAACCGGTTCTGACCTCAACACCCTCCACCCTCACGGGTTTGTATGATATGAAGGTTAAACTCAGACTGTAGGTTCCTGGAGCTACGCCGGTAATGGTAAACTCTCCGTCGGGTCCGGTTGAGGCGCCCCTGAGAGTTCCTTCAATTACCACATTGACACCGGGCATTGTTTCGCCGGTTGACTGGTCACGTACAACACCGGTTATGGTGCCGCCCAAAGTCTGTGAAAAGGAATTGAGAGGAAGCAGAATTGTAACGATCAATAAAAGGTTAAATAATTGCTTTTTCATTTTGATGGCTGACTTGAATACAGTGCAAAAGTCAGCCGCTGATGTTACAGGAGTGTAAAAAACCGGTTACGAATAGATGACACTTATGTTTCATGATTGTGACAGGCTGATTTGATGGTAATCAAAAAAAAAGAGGTTATTACAACCTCTTCAGAATATCTGAGCCTGTCCTGTTACAAATTACCTGAGAATTTCATCGGCTTTGGTCCTGGCTGTTGCAAGTACCTCGTCAGCTCTCTTGTTGGCTTCCGCAACGATCTGTGTGGCTCTTTTATCAGCTTCCCTGTTCAGTGCTTCTGCTGCCTTTTTTGCGGCGGCCACGGCAAACGGACCACTGGCCTCCGCATCTTTGATGAGCTTTTTGCCCCTCAGATCGGCTTCACTTCGTATCGTTTCAGCTGATGATGAAGCTTTCTCCCTGATCACCTTTGCATTATCCTCAGCCTCCTTCATGATCCTGTCTGCCTGCTGTCTGGCTGCCTCGTTGACCTTTTCCGTTACCTCGCTCTTCACGGTGTCAGCCAGTGCAGTCACGGCAGATGAAACGCTGCCGCCGGCGAAAGATGGAGTGAATGCCGGATTTCCTACTGTGCCTCCCACATTCAGGTTAACCCTTATCACTTCAGGTGGTGCAGCACTGAAGCCCAGGGCAGCTGCCTGTGAGGCAAAGGTACTCATCAGGGCCCCCGCTGCCTGCCCCAGCTCTTCCCGGGGAATCTCCGCCTTCACCAGGTAATTTATGGTCTGATCCAGTCCCTGATCCCCTGACACATTCAGCTTTATCCTGCCAAGCTTCGTGTCAAAAGGTTTTATCCACAGTCTCCCGTCATTGATAATGAATGTAGCCCTGATATCCTTGAGAATGTTGGTATAGGCAGGATCGATCTTCAGAACATTCTTCATCCGGTCAAAACTTGTCGACTGCAACACCTGTACCGACTCTGAATTGATCTCCCCGGTCCCTGAGAGGGTGTTCAGCAGCGGCATCATCCCGGTACCGAGGATGCTGCTGAAGTCAATCTTCGCTGAGACATTGCCTCCCAGACCTTCGGCTGCGGGCATCAGCCGTTTCACGGTTTTGAAGGCGCCGAATGCATCCTTTATGCTGACCGCTCTGACAAGCATTTCCGCGTCAACGGCAGGTTTCAGGGTATCACGGGTATCATAGACGGCATTCACCAGCAACGAGCCTCCCAATGCCTTCATCCCTGTCTCACTGACTGTCACAACACCCTCACGGATAACAATGTTGCCTCTTATGTCATTTGCTGCCAGCATCCCGTAGTTCAGGGTGCCAACCAGAGCGTCAAGGGTAAAGTCTATATCTTCAGGGATCCTTATCACCTCCATCGGAACGGTATCAGTCTCAACCGTGTCAGATGGTATATATTCCATAATCTCATTCAGGTCAACGTGGTCTGATTTCAGCGACAGGTTACCCCGGAGGATTCCATCAGAGAAAAGATAAGGGATATAATTCTCAAGTCGTCCCGACAGGGAGAAGTCGCTTCCCTCCCCCATTGATGCATTCATGCCTGTCAGCTCAGCAAATGCAGGGCTGAAGGAAAATGACGCTTTGCTGATTTTCATGTCAGGCATCCCGGCCATCGCCACAGCCATGTCTGCTATATTCATACTGCCTGCTGCCCTGAACTTCTCATACTCCCTGTTTTCAATCATTGACATCCGGCCGGCCATGTCAAGTGACACGTCGAGGAGACCATTCAGGGTGACGCTGTCCAGTGGAACAGCCTGCTGAAGCTTGGCCAGGTCAATCCTGCCCTTTGCCATGACATTGACCGCCGGGTCACTCAATGGGGTGGCCATCGTCAGACTTATATCAAATGGATTGCCGGCAAGTACAAAATGGAAACGGCTCACCTCAGCAACGGTTTTGTCCATGTCACTGCCTACAGTCTGCACCTTTCCGTCAATATTGATCTCACTGATTTTTTCAGGAAGCGCAGGATAACTTATCAAACCGTCACTGACCTTCAGGTTCAGCAAGACATCCGGCAGGGTGCTGTCGGCTGAACTGAACACTCCCTTTACAGCGCCGTCAAGAGCTACCGTGCCGGCGGCTTTCAGATCCTCATATCCCTTCATGTAAAAAGCAGGCACCAGTGATAGGAGTGACTTGAATGAGGTTCCGGGAGCGCTGAAGACCATATCTAGATCTATATCATCACCCGGCATGGCTGCAGTACCGGAGAAATTCAGCGCTATATCATTCAGTTTTAAGACGTTGTCTCTTAGGGTAAATTTCATTGAGTCAAGCAGTGCATCTATTCCTGCATTGAAAGCAACGGTAGCATCGGTGAGCCAGGGAATTTTCTCCATTATAAAATCAACTCCGGCAGCTTTCAGATCAAGGTTCAGGTTTGTCTGAGAGCCGCTCATGTTTCCTGAAAGCAGGAAGTCGAGATCATGAACAGCTGCCTGCATATCTGACTCGTGGTCAGTGTAATTCACTCGTCCCCTGTTAATCGCAAGTTTCCGGAGCATCAGTTTCAGGTCAGAAGGCTCCCCGCCTTCTGAGCCTTTCCCGGTGATGGTATCGGTACCAACCTGATCACCGGAGCCCATCCCGGGCTCCTCAGACTCCTTCGCAATATCCCAGTTGGCTTTCCCGTCATTATTTACGATGGCGTTGACAAAGGGCTCATCAATTACTAAAGACCTGACCTCATATCCCCCTTCACCAAAAAGGCTTTTAAGGTTGAAAATGATTGCTGCTGATTTAACCGCTGCGAGGGTATCACCTTCAAAGTCACCCTTCCCGGTTACGCTGAGGTTTTCAAGTGAGAATGAGGCGCTGGGGAATGCTTTGAAAAGGCTCAGTCTGTATCCGTCAAAGGATACTGTCGCATTCACAGTTTTGTTTATTGCATTTTCCACCTTCTCTTTTATCGTGTCCTTGAATACTGCCGGGATAATCAATCCGGCGGCCAGAATCAGAACTATAATGGATAAAAAAGTAATTCCGGTAATTTTCAGTCCTTTTTTCATTGTTTCAACTAATAATTTCCTGAGTTTAACGAAAAAGCGCTGACATAAGTTCGGCGCAGCATATGATAACCAGCAAATAAATAGATGGCACTCACAAAAGTAGACAATCAGGACGGATAAATAAATTTTCTTCTGAAGTGATAATGAAAATTTAATATATTTGCACCCGCAAAAGGTCCCGTAGCTTAATTGAATAGAGCATCTGACTACGGATCAGAAGGTTGTGGGTTTGAATCCCGCCGGGATCACAAGAAATCATCCTGCGCAAGCAGGATTTTTTATTTTGAAGGAGCCTCCGAAGCTGGCTTCGAAGAGGGTCCTTAGAAATAAAAAAGGATCCGCCGCAGGCGAATGATTTCTTGTCCAGAGCCCCCTTTAACGGATCACGCCACCGCAGATGGCGTAATCTCCCCTCCTCTTCGAACAATTCTTCATAATATTCGTTATCAATTCCGTCATCTTGCTGAATGAATGACCACTGATCGCGTATATTTGCTCAATCTTTAAACAACATGCATTTCTTAACCCCTACCCTCTTTTTCATCCTGTTCGGAGTCCTGATTGTTGCTGTCCTGCTGATCGATCTCTTATTGGTAGGCCGGAAATATCATGTTGTTTCACTGAAAGAATCACTTATCTGGACTACCATCTGGGTCAGCATGGCTATAGGCTTCTATTTCTTCATACGCTACTACGGACATATCATCCACGGAATCACCGATCTGGAGACTCTGAAAGCCCATGTCTCCATGTATCAGTCAACATTGAAACTCCCGGACGATTTCGGGGCGGCACTTGAGATCTACAGGAAGGGACTTGCTCTAAACTACATTACCGGGTACCTCCTTGAGTACACCTTGTCCATCGACAACGTCTTTGTGATCCTGATGATACTTTCAGGATTTTCGGTGGCTCCGCAGAATTACAAGCCGGTGCTCTTTTGGGGAGTACTTGGGGCAATCGTTCTCCGGTTCATATTCATTTTCGCAGGATCGGCACTGATTCACAGATTCAGCTGGTTGTTGCTCATTTTCGGGGCCTTCCTGATCTATTCGGGAATTCACATGTTCCTTACCAGGAACCGGGAAGAGAAGAGTGAGATCAACAAACACTGGCTCGTCAGATTCCTCTCAAAACACATCAATATTTACCCGGATTATCTTGAAAATCACTTCTGGAAAAGAATCGATGGAAAGTTCTTCTTTACACCGCTTTTCATAGTGCTGATCATGATCGAATTTACCGACGTGATATTCGCACTTGATTCGATTCCTGCCATCTTCTCCATAACCACAGACCCGTATATTGTCTTCTTCTCCAATATTTTTGCCATCATCGGCCTGAGATCATTATTCTTCCTGCTGGCAAAACTGGTGAATCTTTTCCGGTATCTGAAGGTGGGTATCTCGTTTCTGCTGGCCTTCGTAGGATTCAAGCTGCTGTTCCATACATGGCTTGACAACCTTGGCTACAAAACCACATATTCGCTGTACATAATAGCCGGCACTCTTCTCATCAGCGTCCTTGTCTCAGTGGCTTTCCCTGCTAAGAGTGACAGTGACCAGGCTGTCTGAAGCCTCTCTTCGCCAGGAAGATTAGAATGAGTGCCTGTACCAGGATTGATGGTTTTTGTGCAGGCGGGATCTGTCCAGCGGCTTCAGGAACCAAGAATATTGAAATGGATCAGGACCGGACAGGTTTTATCGCGAAGTCCTGATGCAGCATTTGTCTCCTGCTCCGGTCAGTTGAATAAACAGCAAATCGTTAATATATATCAGGTATGAACATCCGTTCTCTCACCGATGTCCCGTCAGACGAATTATTTTCAGCCTTCAGCAGCGCGTTCGCTGATTATGAGATGCAACTGAACCAGGAACAGTTGCAGACCATGTTGAACAGGCGTGGGTTCAATCCCGGGCTCTCCTTTGCTGCGTTTGACAGGGACAAAATAATCTCGTTCTGCTTTAACGGCACAGGCCTGTTTGAAGGGGTGCCGACAGCATATGACACAGGAACCGGGACACTGAAAGAGCACAGGGGCAAGGGATTAGCCTCTGAGATATTCCGGTACTCTCTTCCTTTTCTCAGGGAAGCCGGCATCAGACAGTACCTGCTTGAAGTTATGCAGCACAACACCTCTGCAGTCAATCTCTACAGGAAGGCAGGATTTGAAGTCAGCCGTGAATTCAATTATTTCGTTCAGGAAAGCGGTCTGGTTTCTGTCCGGGATGTACTTTCTTCCGTGAACTGTCAGATACGCCGTATCGGGTTGAATGTTGCACTTGCCGCCTCAGACTTTCAAGATTTTAACCCGTCATGGCAGAACAGTTCAGATGCCCTTATGCGAAATCCGGAAAGTTTCGTCGTGTTCGGTGCATTTCATGATGATACACTGGCCGGTTATTGCATTCTCGAACCTGAATCCGGAGACATCCCACGTATAGCTGTCGGCCGGCAGCACAGGAGAAGGGGCATCGGATCAGCTTTGCTGGCAGAAGCCATGAGGTTCAACAGGAGTAAAACTGTCAAGGTCATTAATACAGATATTAAATGCCATAATATCAGATGTTTTCTCGACTCTGCAAATATTCATCCTGCAGGGAAACAGTACGAGATGACAATGATTATTTAAGGTAAAAAGCCGCCGGGACACGCTGTATTGAAGGTGCCGGGATTCAGACTTTACCGGAAGGTATTTCAATCCTGTATACACAACTCGGATCGCCGCGTCTCACCGAGGAGAGGACCTGAGCTGAAACCGGTACTCCGGCCACCCTTGAGAACATTCTTTCGGCGAAACCCTCGGAACAGTAGCAGATAGCCGGTGAGGCAGTTGGTGATGACCCTTTAAGTACCGGGCACACGCAATAGGTCTTGTTTTCATCGGCCAAGATTACCCCTGTTGATTCATCATAGGCCACCTTCCATCCCCACTCTTTTTCAAGGAATGCGATAAAATCCTTCAGTTTTCCCTTGTAACCGGAAAGCAGGTCATCCATTTTCAGCTGGTCATAGTGAATGCCTGCAGACATTTTGATTATCTCTCTCAGCTCGCCGGCATCAATGTTCTGATCAAGGTTTTCGAGCAGATTTACCAGCCATGGCCGAGCCATAGGGTTTACTGTCTCCTGATCAGACGGAACACCGTTTTCCGCCTTAAGTGCCAGTGCCCCGAAACCGCATCCGCAGATCCCTGCCAGGCATGTTTTTCTGAGAAACCCTTTCCTGTCCATATTGAACATTTGAGATCAAAGCTAATAATAAAAAGAGGAACATTGGCTTTGAGTGATTAGAGTAGCCCGGATGTAATTATGACGTAATAAGAAACCGGCCGGAATAGCACCTCACGCTGATAATAAATCAGTTAATGTGCCATTAAATATAAACAACATCATTTCTGTAAATTCCCTTCAGTCGAGACCTGTTGATCAGCAGTGATATTATAAAGTTTCTGCATCCGCAGGTCGATTTCTGCAATTTCCGAAGCACAGGCTTTAAGTTCGGCAAACGCCTCCTCCGACTTCTCCCTTTCAAGCTTATACGCCAGCTCATGCTCAAGTGAAGCCCAGAAATCCATCGCAATGGTCCTGATCTGTATTTCAACATTCACAAGCTCCATCCTGTCAGACAGGTAAACCGGAACCTTGACTATATGATGAAGACTCCGGTACCCGTTCGGTTTCGGATTCTTAATGTAATCGGTCGTGCGCATGAGCTGAATATCAGCCTGCGACAACAGAAATCCCGAAATCATATATATGTCATTGATATATGAACAAATAACCCTGACACCGGCAATATCCGTGAGGTTCTGCCTGGCCGAATCCACACTGAGTTCAAACCCTCTCCTCTTAAGCTTTTCAACAATACTCGCCGGAGTCTTTACCCTTGTCTGGATCAGATGAATCGGATTCCGCTCATGCGTGCTGTTAAACTCGCTGTTCAGATTCTCAAGCTTGGTGGCGATCTCCCGTACAGCAGATGAATATAGGTTTTCAGCGGCAATAAATGACCGGATGGTGTCTATCAGATTCTCTGGCAGCATCTGTCCTTTGATCCCCTCGAAAAGATACGATGCCCGTTTCAGGTCCATTCTGTTCATCTCTTTCTCCTCTTCGTCAAGTTCTTCATGAGCTGACTATGGCAAAAATAAAGTCTTATAAAGGTGGTGAAAAAAACCGGGAGAACCAAAACCCGGATGTCTACATGAGAGGAGAAAGGAGCCTGGCTGTCCGTTCTGCAAGCCTGACAAAAATCTGCCGGTTCTTCCATTCCTCAAAGTCAATTTTTTCTGCATCAGCGATGTCGGCATAGAACATATTTCTCATCTGCCCGGCGAATTCTGCCGAATAGATATTGGCATTCACCTCGAAATCGAGATTGAAACTGCGATGGTTCATATTTGCAGAGCCCACCACCGAAAATGACCCGTCGATGACCATGGTCTTTGAATGCACGAATCCCTTCCGGTACAGGAATATCTCCGCTCCTGAACCAAGAAGCTCCCCGTAGTAGGACCGTGCTGCTGCATTAACGATTCGTGAGTCGGAGATCCCGGGGACCAGCAGTTTCACCGAAACACCCCCCAGCAGAGCCATCTTGAGGGAGTCAATTATTGACCCTCCCGGGATAAAGTACGGAGTGGTGATGAGTATCTCCTCTTTCGCGATGGAAACAGCCTTGAGAATTGATAGCATTATGGTCGAGTTGGGAGAGTCGGGACCGCTTGCTGCAATCTGTACATGAATATTTCCACCGGGCAGACGGGCAGTGTTAAAGTGTTTCTTCTCAGGCTCCAACCTCTGACCGGAACAGAAGTTCCAGTCGCACAGGAAGATGTTCTGCAGAAAAATAATTCCGGGTCCGTCAATGCGTATATGGGTATCACGCCAGAAGTACCTGTTTTTTAACCCGCTGTCGTTAATATACCTGTCGCTTATATTGATCCCTCCCGTAAATCCCGTTGTGCCGTCAATGATGATTATCTTCCTGTGATTCCTGTAATTGACCCTGTTGGCAAAGAATGGCAGCCTGATACGGTTAAAGGGGAATGCCTCGACGTCTCCGTTCCTCAGCTCCTTTACCAGCCGTTTTCTAATCGATCTGCTTCCGAAGTCATCATAAATCAGCCTGACCCTGACACCTTCCCGGGCTTTTCTGATAAGCAAATCCTTGATTGTGTTCCCGATCGTGTCATTTTCATAGATGAAGTACTCGAGGTGAATATGATCCCTGGCCGATTCCATGGCTTTGATCACTTCGGGAAATTTTTCCTCACCATTGATCAGAAGAGTTACCCTGTTTCCCGCTGTAAGCGGACTCAGATTATCGTGCAACAGTATCCTGACAATTCCTCTGGTCTCATTGATGATATCTTCATTCTCCTGAAGGTTCTTTTCAGTTACTGATATAATTTTTTCGTTAAGCGCACTGGATGTTTTTTCATCCATAATAAGCTTTTTACTGTATATCAGTCGTTTGCGATAATTCACACCGACGAGGAAGTAGAAGATCATGCCCGCAACAGGCACAAACACGGCCAGCAGGAGATATGCAAGAGTTTTGGTTGAACTGCGTGTATCGTAAATTATCCGTATACAAACTGCAAGCAGAATGATCCCGTAAATGATCTCAAAAATTAAACTCCAGCTCATTTGTAAGAAAATGTCTTAAACCGTACTTGCGTATAAAATTAACATGAAATGGTGATACTGCAAAACACGTTAAACTGACTAACCCGGTAATAAATAAATGCGTCCTGGTTGCAGAGAATCCGATATGTACTTAAATGACTGTACACCAGTCACCTTACTGTAAAGAATCTTCATGCCAGGGTCTTTGATGCCATCCTGGAGCTGCGCAACAAGAAGGACCTGATCGAGCAGTTCATCGCCCCACTCACCCCTGCTGCCGATGTTAATGAAGACTGGCATATGTTTGTCAACACCAGGAAGATTGCAGAGCTTGAACAGATTATTAATGACGAGAGCCTTGACAGGGATGAGACATACAAATTCATTACAAATGCATTCCGTGACTGTTGTGTGCAGTCTGGAAGAACTGCTCTGAGCCGGGTATTAACTCCCGTCCCGCAGTTCACCCCCGCAGGTGGCCGGTACAGGAAGAAAGGATCGGTGCCAGGAATACTGTTTGTATTTTTCGCCAGGTTCCGTTTTATTGTCTGGTGTATTTTTATTAGGGAATTGAAGGAGAGACAAACATGAAAAGATTAGTTAAAATCAGTGTTTTTTGCATTTTGATGGGATCGGTAAGCATAAAATCTTTTGCCATAAAACCGGACAGGGTATACCGGTTTTATCCGGAGAAACTTGCTTTAACTTATAGAGATTTGGATGTAACAACCTCTGACGGATTAAAGATTAAAACATGGTTCTTCCCTGTCCAACCTACACCGTCAGAACAGGAACTAAGCAGTTCATGGCAAAATCCCGTTAAAAAACCGTATAAAACTCTTTACGATAAACCCCACCCTACGATAATTATTGCTAATGGGGATGCAGGTAACATGTCATATCAGCAATTACACCATGCACAGTATTTTACGGCCAAAGGATACAATGTCGTGACTTTTGACTGGCGTGGCTTTGGAGAAAGTAGTGAATGGAAGATGAATACTGATTATCTGGTTTATACGGAATTATTGATTGATTATGATGCTGTGATAAAAGAGGTATTAAAGCAAGATTCAGAGTTATTGCAAGAAGTTGTTGTAACCGGTATGACTGTTACAGACAAGCGTCTTTTTACGGGTGCTACAGATAAGTTATCGGCAGAAGATGTTAAACTTGACGGACTTGCAGATGTGAGTCGTGCTCTTGAAGGACGTTCTGCCGGTGTATCAGTTCAGAATGTTTCCGGAACTTTTGGAACCGCCCCTAAGATCAGGGTACGTGGAGCCACATCAATTTATGGAAGTTCAAAACCCCTTTGGGTTGTTGATGGAGTTATTATGGAAGATGTAACAGAAGTATCTGCCGACGCATTATCATCGGGTGATGCTGTAACATTGATCAGTTCTGCCATTGCCGGTCTTAATGCAGATGATATTGAAAGTTTTCAAATTTTGAAAGATGGTTCCGCCACATCAATTTATGGTGCAAGAGCCATGGCAGGAGTGATTGTTGTTACTACTAAAAAAGGAAAAGCAGGAACGAACAAAATTTCTTATACTGGTGAATATACAATGCGTTTGAAGCCAAGTTATAGAAATTTCAATATAATGAATTCTCAGGAACAAATGGGAGTTTATCGTGAATTAGAAGCTAATGGATATCTTAACCTTGCTGAGACCTACAGAGCTTCTAACAGTGGTATTTATGGAAAAATGTATCATTTGATTAATACTTATGATGCAACTAAAGGTACTTTTGGTATTCCTAATACAATAGAAGGAAGAAATTTATATTTAAGAGAAGCCGAATATAGAAATACAGATTGGTTTGATTTATTATTCAATAATAATATTTCTCAGAATCATGCTGTCAGCATGTCATCCGGTACGGATAAAGCATCTTATTACACATCATTGAGTGTGATGACAGATCCAGGATGGTCTAAGCAAAGTTCTGTAAATCGTTATACAACAAACGTTAACGCGTTATATCGTATCTTTGACAATTTGACTTTGAATCTTATAGGAAATGGTTCTTATCGTAAGCAAACTGCTCCCGGAACATTAGGTCAGAATGTAGATGTTGTAAGTGGTGAGGTGAAGCGTGATTTTGATATTAATCCATATTCATACGCATTGAATACATCGCGTACATTGAATCCCGATGAATTTTATGTTCGTAATTATGCACCATTTAATATTGTTTCGGAACTTGAAAACAATTACATTAATTTAGATGTGGTTGATTTGCGATTTCAGGGTGAGATGAAATGGAAGATTTTGAGAAATTTAGAAGCATCAGGTTTGTTTGCTTATAAATATTCATCGACAAATCAGGCACATTCAATTAAAGATTATTCAAATCAAGCATTAGCTTACAGGGCTATGGATGATGCAACTATGCGTGATGCCAACCCATGGCTTTATACAGATCCTGATAATCCAAACTCTTTACCAGTGTCCGTTTTACCAAATGGAGGATTTTATAACGAGACAAAATATTCCATGAACAGCTACGACTTCCGTGGAACATTAAGTTATAATGACGTATATAATGATATTCATATCATGAACCTGTTTGGAGGTATGGAAGTCAATTCAGTAGATAGATTAAGTACAAGTTTTGACGGTGTTGCAATGCAGTACGAAATGGGTATGCTTCCAGCATTTGACTATCTGTATTTTAAGCAATTGAGTGAAGAAAACGCTCAGTATTATGGCGTTAATGAAACAAGAGCTCGTCAAGTATCATTCTTTGGTACAGGAACCTATTCATATATGGGAAAATATACTATTAATGGAACTGCGAGATATGAAGGATCAAATAAATTAGGAAAAAGTCGCAGTGCAAGATGGTTGCCAACTTGGAACGTTTCAGGAGCATGGAATGCACATGAAGAAGAGTTTTTTGATCAATTGAGACCAACCTTATCCAATTTAACTTTAAAAGGTTCATATTCATTGACTGCAGATAGAGGTCCAGCTTCAGTTACAAATTCACATGTAGTAATTGGCAGTTATAATCCCTGGAGACCTTTTACCGGAGTTAAAGAATCAGGTTTACAGATTATTGATCTTGAAAACAGCGAGTTGACATACGAAAAGAAACATGAGTTAAATTTAGGAGTTGACGTAGGATTTTTGGATAACCGCATCAATTTGTCGGCAGACTGGTACAAAAGGAACAATTTTGATTTGATTGGATTAATAAATACTATGGGTATAGGTGGTCAGATTACAAAATTTGCGAATGTAGCTACGATGAAATCCAATGGTATTGAATTTACTTTATCGACAAGAAATATCAGCACACAAGATTTTAAATGGAATTCAAATTTCATTTTTTCAAAGTCAAAGAATGAGGTTACTGAACTTGATGCAAATACTCGTATCATTGATATGATTACAGGAACTGGATTTACCATGAAAGGTTATCCGGTACGTTCATTATTTTCTATGGATTTTCAGGGACTTAATGAAGAAGGTTTACCAACCTTTATAAATGAAGATGGTGATGTAACAGTATCTAATCTTGATTTTCAAGAACGTGAGATTAAGGATCATTTGAAATATGAAGGTCCCACTGATCCAACCATTACCGGTAGTTTTGGAAATATTTTCACATATAAGAAATTTACATTAAATGTATTCATGACATATTCATTTGGTAATGTAATACGTTTAGATCCTGTATTTAGCAACAGATATTTCGACTTAGACGCAATGCCAAAAGAATTTAAAAATCGTTGGACATTGCCTGGTGATGAAAATACCACAAATATTCCTGTTATTGCTGACAGACGTTTAAATCAGAATGATTCAAAATTAAGTTATGCATACAATGCTTATAATTATTCTACGGCACGTGTAGCAAAAGGAGATTTTATAAGGATGAAAGAGATTTCATTGAATTATGATTTCCCCAAATCAATAGCCTCTGCAGCCAAATTGTCTGATTTGTCGTTGAAGTTACAAGCAACCAATTTATTTTTGATCCATGCAGATAAGAAACTCAACGGTCAAGACCCAGAATTCTTTAATACTGGTGGTGTTGCTGCACCTGTTCCAAAACAATTTACGCTGACATTACGATTAAGTCTTTAAAATTATGATTATGAAAAGATTAAATATATATATTATATTATTTACTTTAATAACCGGTTTATTTCTGTCGTGTGAAGATTTTCTTGATACGATGCCTGATAACAGAGCAGAAATAAATTCCGTTGAAAAAGTTACGAAGCTTTTGGTAGCTGCTTATCCTACCAATAGTGCCGCATTGATTGCAGAAATGTCGTCTGATAATACAAAGGATAATGGTTCTTTGTATTCACCATATAATCAAGAGCAAGAAGATGCTTATTTATGGAAAGACATAACAACTACAGGAAATGATGCTCCCAAAGCAATATGGGATGCTCATTATGGTGCAATTGCAGCAGCCAATCAGGCTTTGGATGCAATAAAAGAAATGGGAGATCCTGCTAATTTACAGGCCCAGAAAGGTGAAGCACTGATTGCGAGAGCTTATTCTCATTTTGCATTAGCAAATTTGTTTTGTTTGCCGTACAATCCAGAAACAGCAGATAGTGATTTAGGATTACCATATTCGGAAAAACCAGAAACGTTGGTTGATGTGAAGTACGAAAGAGGAACGATGAAAGATCTTTATGAAAAGATCAATGCAGATATTGAAGCAGGATTACCATTGATCAATGATGAAATTTATTCAGTGCCCAAATATCATTTCAACAAAAAAGCCTCATATGCTTTTGCCGCACGTTTCAATTTGTTTTATCATAAATATAATAAAACGATAGAATATGCAACAGTGGCATTGGGAGATTATCCTGACAAATTACTTACAAAGTGGTCGAAAATTGTAGGTTTAGCAAGTAACTGGTCTGTACGAACAGATGCTTATATAGCAGACAATGATCCTGCCAATTTTATACTAATGACAGCTTATTCAGCTTGGCCATATGTTCATGGTCCATATACTATTGGTCAAAGATACGGACATGCGAGACCGATTTTTGAAAGAGAAAGTGTTAGAGCAAATGGTCCTTGGGGTGTAAGACAAAATTTATTTGTTGCCAATTCTGTTTGGGGTTTAGATCAGAAAATGGTAGCTTCAAAGTTCGGCGCTTATTTTGAATATACTGATAAGGTAGCCGGAATAGGTTTTTTACATTCAGTTATGGTTCCATTTACAGCAGGTGAGACTCTATTATGCCGCGCAGAAGCATATATCTTACAAAATAATTTTGCGGCAGGTGTTGCTGATATTAATTCTTGGATTAAAGGCAACTGTTTACCTTCTGTTGGAACGTTATCTCAGGAAGCACTTGTGTCTTTCTACGAAAAAGTTTCATATATGCCTATAAAACTTAACAGTGATAATAATAGATCTGTCAAGAAAGTAATCAATCCTCAAGGATTTAGTGTTAGTGAAGGAGTACAAGAGAATTTGATTCAAGCAATTCTTCATATCAGGAGGATCGAAAATGTTCATGATGGTCAACGTTGGTACGATATTAAAAGGTATGGTATTGAAATTGCTCATAATAGAGATGGTATAGAACCAGATGTATTATTAAAAAATGATCCGAGAAGAGCAGTACAACTTCCTCAGGATGTAATTAATGCAGGATTACAAGCTAATCCACGGAATTAATCACAATTAAATATAAAATAATCGTATGAAACATATAAGATTCGTTATATTACTAATTATTGCTTCTACATTTTTGTGGTCATGCAGTGAAGAGGAGTTGGATAGTAAAAGTATTTTTGATACAGAGACTCCACAACAAAATGAATTTGATAAATGGCTTTATCAGAATTATACAGTTCCCTACAATATTCAATTTAAATATAAATTCGACGAGAAAGAATCGAATAACACTTATAATTTGTCACCAGCTAAAAGTGAAAAATCCATTGCTTTGGCTATTTTAGTTAAACATTTATGGTTAGATGTTTATCAAGAATTATTAGGATCTGAGTTCCTTTCAAAGTATAGTCCAAGACTTTTTCATCTTGTAGGTTCACCTGCATATAATTCGCAGGGATCTATTGTGCTAGGTACAGCTGAAGGCGGTCTGAAGATTACATTGTATAATGTAAATATGCTTGATGTAGAAGATCCTGATGTTGATATGTTGAACTTTTGGTATTTTAAGACAATGCATCATGAGTTTGCCCACATATTACATCAAACAAAAAATTATACAACAGATTTTAATTTAATATCTGCTAAGGATTATCAATCATCAAGTTGGGTAAATGTAAGTGATGATGAAGCACTTCAAATGGGTTTTATTACTCCATATGGAAGTTCTGAAACACAAGAAGATTTTGTGGAATTAATATCTGTTTATGTTACTAATACAGAAGAGTATTGGCAATCGTTGTTGACCAGAGCAGGTGAGACTGGTGCCGGTAAGATCGAAGAAAAATTTGCGATAGTTAAAGATTATATGATGGTGAATTGGAATATTGACATTGAACAAATGAGAACCATTGTTCTACGTCGTACTTCAGAGGTTAAAACGCTCGATTTAACATCATTAGATTAACATTACAACTAATTTATAATAAGTGAATTATGAAAAAAATATTCAATATATTTTATCTGTTATCGGCACTAATGCTATTTTCCTGTACTCCAGAGGTAGAGGATTTGTTTGATGATTCGGCGGCGAATAGAGTAGATGCCGCTTTAGAACAACATCAAGATGTTTTGAAAAGTGCTAAAAATGGTTGGCTGATGGAGTATTATCCAGAAGCTCAACAGTTATATGGAGGTTTTAATTTATTGGTATCTTTTACTGATGATAAAGTTACTTTCTCGGGTGAGAACGCTGAACCCGAAGACAAGGTTACCAGTTCTTATTCGTTAAAACAAAGTGCCGGTCCAGTTCTTACATTCGATTCATATAATGAAGTTTTTCATTATTTTTCTAATCCAGATGCATCTGTTTCAGGTTATGGATCAAATGGAATAGGTATGGGTGGAGATTTTGAGTTTCTCATAATGAAAGCAACTGCTGATTCTGTAATACTTAAAGGAAAGAAAACAGGAAATAAGATTGTAATGACTCCATTTCCAGAGTCGGTTAATTGGGCAGAATATCTTTCGAAAATAGTTCAAGTAAAAGAGAAATTTTCATTTACAAATTTTGAATATAAGTCACAAGGTAAATCAATTCCTGTTAAAGCTGTAAACCGCTTGTTATTATTTACATATACAGATGAAGATGGTAGTGAAGTAACAGTTAAGGCTCCATTTATATTGAAAGAGACCGGATATAAATTATATCGTCCGTTGACAATATTAGGTGACACAATTAATGAGTTTACTTTTAAAAGTGAAGGAGGTCAAGACTATTTTGAAGCAGATAATGGTGTTTCAAAGTTGCTTGTTGTTTATCCTCCTCTGAACGAGTTATTGGTTGGTGGTAATTGGTATTTTAAATATAGTGGACTTGGAGATTTTGGTAAGGCTTATTGGAACTATACCAAAACTAATGGATTGGATAAAATTGGCGAGCAGTTGTATTTTGCATATATGGGAAAATATTTTGTTGATAATCAGACTTACGGTTTTACTTTTGGATCGACGGATGGTTCCGGCTTATATTATGGTGTACTGATATATACATATGAACTAACTGGTAGTGATGAAGTTACATACACATTTGCCGGTTTGGGGTTAAGGGATGGTGTTTGGTATTACAATAAAGCAATGTTTAATTATTTAATAAATCCTGTTGCTTTAGCTTCGGACAGAACATTCACATTAACTTCTGATAATGATAAGAATCCAACATGGATAAAACTAACAGATATAGATACTCCAAATAATACAATAATTTTATATAGAGAAGAGGTGATACTACCTTACAATAAATAAGATATGATGAAATTAACTAAAATAATTGCTCTGTTGTGTTTGATTTTTATAGTAGGTTGTAGTGAAGATGATCAAATAACTACAAATGTTTCATCTATAGAAACATCATACAACAGTTCGGAAAAAGCTGTATCAAATGGTGTAGGCACATTTGATTTACAGTTCAAAAATAATGAAGGAACATTAACTGTTCAACTAGTTGGACCTGTTGGTTCTGGTTCTGAGTTAACTACCGGAACATATGTTTTTAATCGTGATAAAAATATGGAATATTCTATTACTCCCGGAGAAAATGTTTCATATTGGGTTGATGGTTCTTCTGATAAACTTCATGTAATAACATCAGGTAAAGTGACCGTTGTTACCGAAAATGGCAAATCGTTATTGATAGGTAAATTATATGACAGAAATAATAATGTTTTTTCGTTTGAAGCAAAAGATATTTCTTTTAATGAATTGAATATTAAAGATGTGACATTTTCTAAGGTGCTTGATGCAAGATACGGAGTTGTTTATGGACAAGGATTGTATCGGATGATTATTGCAAATGAAGATGAAAGCATTGTTGCTTCTCTGGATTTTTATAACGGTCCATCGAAGAATGCCAACATTCCAGTAATGCCTTCAGGGCAATATTTTGGAGCAAATTCAGGTATTCATAGTAGTCTGTTTATGAATGTAAGTTATTGGTTAGATGTGAAAAATAATGTAAAACATGAACTTGCATCTGCATCTTGTAACATTGTGGATGGAATATCTGCAACAAAAATAAATGGAGTACTTACTGATAAACAAGGCAATTCAATTCGAATGATATTTGATGGTAAGATAAAATTTAATACAAGTCAAGGCAATCAGGATATATACACTTCCTTGATGGGAAATTGGAGAATGATATCATCAGAGTGGATGGTTTATGATACAGTTGCAAAACAATGGGTATTTCAAACAGAACCGGACAATAATACAAATTGTGAAATGTCTTGGGTAGGAATCCCTGATTATAGTAGGTTTTATGTTTCCGGTCTATGGTCTGCCTCTTCTGGTATGTATTTTCGCACAGACAATGCAGGTGGATTTTCCATTCCTTTCGGTTATTCAGCGAATCCTTCTTTTGTAGCACGTACAACGTCGGATGAATATGTTATGTTTCCAACTTTTTATGATCCCACATCTGGTTATTTTCTAAGTGGTGGAGCTTATACATTAGCATTAAACGATGATCAGACAACATTTACAGGTAACAAAATTGTAATGACTGATGATAATGGAGAAGAGATAATTTTTGAATATTTCGGTGTGATGGGTTATGGCTTAAGTACAGGTAAATATGCTTTCTTTTCAAATTGGTCTTTTAGTAAAGTTCCAAGTTTTACGAAAATTGCAAATCCAAGTGCATTAAGTTCTGTTGTTAAATCGAATAGCATTGCAGGCATCAATAATTCACTTTCAAATAATGTTGTTGATAGTGAGATTATCATGATAAAAGCAGATAACATTCCTACGGTTAAAGCTGAGTCAGTGATGCCATATACAATAAATCGATAAATAAATTATTTAAATGATGAAATATAACTATTTATTAATTATAATATTGGCTGTTTTCTTTGGACTGACAGCTTGTGATAATGAAGAACAGATAATTGAACAAGATATTCGTCTTTCTGCTGTTTCTGAAAATACGACTATAAGTGAAAATGGGAAGTCTGCCAGTTCAATTATTGATGCTACCGGTGGAACTATCGAATTTGATATTCAATCAACTGTAGATTGGTATGCTGAACCTGAAGATGCTCAATGGGTTGCATTGGTTGAAAATGAAAATAAGTTGTCGATAAAGATTCCAGGAAATCAATCTCAACAGGATAGATCAGTAAGAATTGATTTAAAAAGTACTGAGGGACAAAATACACTTGCTTCAGTGTTACTTAATCAAAAAGGTCGAATTCCCGGAGCATATGATTTATCAGTAGAATTAATGGAAGGTGATGAACAGATATTTTTACCTGGAGATAATTCGGAATACATCGTAAAAGTAAATACTGACAGTAAATGGACAGCTGATGCTATTGAGCCTTGGATAAATATAGTTGAAGATCAAGAGAGCAATACATTCACTGTAATAGCAGATGAGAACATTACATTTTCTGACAGAATTGGTTCTGTAATTATTAGGTATGGTACAGACAATATTAATGAATCGAAGTATGCAATTAATGTGAACCAGTTTTGTACTACTGATGCTATGGTAATGGTAGTCAAAGTTGGTGAAGAGACAGGAAACACTGTGATGTTGCCTTTTCATGATCAGGATGGCAGTAACAAATTAGCCAATATCAATTGTCTGGTTGATTGGGGTAATGGTAAAATGCAACGCGTTTTTTTCGCAAGACCAACACATAAGTATGATAATCCCGGGACTTACGAAATTCGAATATATGGTGAAGTTGAAAGCTTTGCGTCAAATCAAATGGAGTTAGGAACAAACGATGCATATAAACGATGTTTCATTGCTGTAAAGAATTGGGGAAATATTGGGCTAAGAAGTTTGAAATATGCTTTTGTTAAAGCTTCAAATCTTGCATATGTAGCTGCACCAAAAGATGATTCATTTAATAAACTAGAATCAGTTTACTATGCATTTAATCAATGTGAATCTTTAACTGAAATACCTGATGGATTTTTTGCTAATGCACCTTTTTTAAATGAAGGTTATGGCGCTTTCGAGCAATGTACGAATCTTAAAAAAGTACCAGATAGTTTATTTGCAGGATGTGATAAATTAACGCGTGTGACTCGTCTCTTTTGGAAAACCGGCATTGAAACAATTGGTGATAATATTTTCAAAGGATGTGTTTCTTTAAATGACGTGGGTCAGATATTTTACCAAAATGAGATGCTGACTAGTATTCCTGCTGACTTGTTTGAAGATTGCGTTTCTTTAACAGGTTTTTCAAATGCTTTCGGTAATTGTACTTCGTTAACATCCATTCCCGTTAATCTATTTGCAAATTGTGTCAAAGCTGAGAATTTCTCATATACATTTAGAAACTGTATAGGATTAACATCTATTCCAGAAGGACTATTTGCAAATAATCCGATGGTAACAAATTTTTCAGGAGTCTTTTATGACTGTACAGCTCTTGCAGCTGTTCCTGCAAGTATATTTGCTAAAAATTCAGCTGTTACGAATTTTAGTAATGTGTTTAGGAATTGTACTTCATTAACAGCTATTTCAGTAGGTGTTTTTGATAATAATGCAAAGGTTACAAATTTCTCAAACGCATTTAATGGTTGTACTTTATTGGAAGGTGAATCACCCTATACAATTATTGATGGAATTAAGGTACATCTTTATGAACGTGATTTATATCCTGAGTTATATACAATGCCAAAGACTGTAACTGATTGTTTCAAAGATTGTGTGAAACTAACAGATTATACTAATATAAGTGAGAATTTTCCCTTATGGATTTAATTGAGAAAGGAAAAGTGATTCGAAGCTAATTTTGATTAGTTTTTGAATGAGTTTTTAAGAATTAGTGTGAGTCAGGTTTTCCTGACTCACACTGTTTTTTATTTTGAGATAGTTTTATAAATGAATTTAGAATGATTGGATTGTTGTGGTCTATAATCAGAATTTCAATCAGTTTAGAATTAGAACATATGTATAACAGAATCAGTATAAAAGAGAATTAATCTATATCTGCGAATAATATAACTTATTATGAACTTGATCAAGTAAGTATCATAATTGAATATGGACACCTAATTGATATAAATTATTTAAATCACCTTTTTGGTATGCTACATCTAAAGATATAAACTTGAAATTACATCCTAATCCCATGGTGAGATAATTCATTTCTTTGCTCCAATAATAACCAGTTCTTAAAGACACTTTATTGAATAATTCGTATTCAAGACCTAATCCACTAGCAAATTCACTGTTGTTTGAAGGAAACATGTAATATCGAGTAGTTAAAGCAACTAAAAGAGATTGATTTGTTTGAAATGGATATCTGAAACTTCCACCTAAACCTATTGATGTGGGAAGTGGAGATTCCATACCATCTTGTCCATATTTTACCTTACCACCCAAATCGGTTAATGATATTCCGATAGTGTAGAATCCGTAATTGTTTGAGAGTAGGCATTGTCTATGATGATAAGCACCAGCATTTAATCCATAAGTTTTGGCTATTTTCCCGAGATCAGAATGGATGTAACTTCCTCCCAAATAGGCTGATAAATTAGATGTAAATTGCAATGCGTATGCAATGTTTATTGCCTGATCTGCAGGTTTAATTGATTCAAGTGCTCCTTCTTGGTTCATATTCATTACTTTATATCCGGAAAGTGACCGGAAACCTATCATTAAAGCTTGATTATCTGTTAATTTAAAACCTGTAGAGAATGCATGGAAAAGTTGTTTGTTATTCTCGATTTCAGGATAAATTCCTAATGCATAAGAACCATAGAATTTATCTTTTTTTTGTAAAAAAGATGTAGGGTTAGTGTATAAATACATACTCTCGGATTCACCCATATTAGTATTTCCCATTCCAAAAGTCCTTGCATCAGCATTTACTTCTAAAAATGGTAATGAACGATTAGTTTGACCAATTATTGTTGTTGTACAAAAGGATATATATAGTATAACAAGCAGTAACTTTTTATTTGTAATCATTTTTAGTTAGTATTTGATGAAAAGTTGTTTATAATTTGCGCCGTTTGCATCTACTTGTAAAACATAAGTTCCTCCAGATAATCCGGTTAAATCGAGTTTAACTAAACGTTCATTATCATTATTAATGCTAAAGTTTTTAATCAATTCGAGTCGCCCTGTATTTGTGCTAATAGTTATTTTTGCATTAGTAATTATATTTCCTAATCGAATATTTAGAATGTCAGTTACTGGAACTGGGTAAACAATATACACCAAATCATTTGAAACTATTTGAAAAGTGGCAGTAGTGGTAGTTCTTAAGTTATGTGAATCAATTGCTGTTATTTCAATCTTTGATATTCCAACTGCCAAAGGATTTAAATGTAAAATATTGTCGGAAATGGATGCTTGTACAATATTTGGATTTAAAGATTTTACCATATAAGAAACATCATGTCCATCATCATCAATGAAATAATCTTTTAGGTTGATAGAATAATCTTTAATACTTATTGGGATATACTCTTTCTCAAATGTTTTCATTAATCGAGGTGGGTGATTCTCATAAATCTCGTATGGAATTTCAATGGTTGCAGTTGCTTGATATATATCTTTAACAGTGATTGTAAGTTTATGTTTTCCTATTTCTCCTAAAGCAGTAAAACTTAGTGTAATGATGTTATTTTCTTGTTTAAATGTTACACCATCAGAATCTCCAGCAACAGTATAATCCCATTCTTGTCCATCAGGTTCAAAGACCTCTATCATTACTTTTGAAATATCATAGCCAGTAATTCTTACATGATCTACTCCACTTCTAGTTAAAACAGGAGGCAAATTTACTTTTGTTTTACCAGAAAATAAAAGTGGTGAAGATTGAAGTCCCCAACGATCTTCTGCTATTAGTACGAATGAATAATGAGTATCTAAGCTTAGTCCTTGAAGTGAGTAAATCACTTTATCCCCAGGTTTATATACAGAACCGTAGATCTCGATTTCTTTACCTTGTTGATAATTGTTTTCATTTAATATTATTGCATCAGAATAGTATAATTTATAATATGAGGCTGTTCCATCATCTTCATCTAATACTGCTCTCCAACTTATATCTATGGATTTATAACTTTCGGATAATTCAACTGAAGGTATGTTACCTGGAGACTTGTTAGAGTTATTTGACAGCGATTTTTCAGCATCAATATAACCTCTGCCTAATTTTCCTTTAAATTCGGGATTCATTTCGTTAATATCTACAGGAAGTAATGATAAAGTGATGTGTTGTTTTAATTTTTCATTGGTAAATCCCTGGCCACCATATTTTGAAATAATTAATGCTGCGATCCCTGATACATGAGGACATGCCATGGATGTTCCTTGCATATATCCATAACTGTTATTTGGTAATGTGCTAAGTACCATACCGCCAGAAAAATTATGATCTCCTCCCGGCGCCATAATTGTTATCCATTCCCCTCTATTTGTATACCATGACTTCTTAAAATTTGGAGCCATTGCTGAAACAGATATAATTGGAGGATATGCAGCTGGATAAGCGAAGTAATCTTTATTATCGTTCCCTGCGGCAAAAATTACCACTCCACCTTTCATAGGCGAATTGGGGAGTTGATTTCCGTCATTATCACATCCAGCATATTTAATGAAATAATCAACAGCAGCTTTTAATGATGCAGGCATGATACCTGAACCGGGATATTCATATCCCCATGAATTTTGGCTGATGACAGCACCGTTGTCTGCACCATATTTAATAGCAGCCGGTGTATTACCAGAGCGATCCTTTTGTGGATCACTTGTATGTTCGAAAATTTGACAACTAATCATTCGAATACCGCTATTTGGTGTTCCATTTCCACCAGCAACCCCAGCAACACCTTTGCCGTTGTTGTTTCGTGCTGCAACTGTTCCGCCTACATGCGTACCATGTGAATGAGGTTGTATTATGCTTTGTTCTGATACAAAGTTATATCCATATATATCATCTTTAAAACCGTTATTATCATCGTCAACATTTGGAAGACCGTTTAGCTCTGACTGATTAATCCATAAATTATCTTTTAAATCTTCATGATTAGTATCTAATCCACCATCTACTATTGCTACGATTACTTCAGGTTTTCCACTTTCTATTTCCCATGCTTTAAATAGGTTTATATCAGCTCCGGGAGATGAGCTTTGAATGTTTCCTGTGTTGTGATAATGCCATTGTGAGTTTAAGAAAGGATCATTAAAAATAGCATTTGAAGATGAAGACCTTTTTAATGTAGCTATTTCTATTTGTGTTGGTGGAAGGGTAGGATTATATATTTCTTCAACTATATCAACTCCCGGCAGCTGACGTGCATCTGAAGTAGCACGGGTAACAGGTTTTGTTTTGTCGAAAGTGATATCGTACCATAAATGCAATCCTTCTTTACGTGTACGTTCTTCGAATTTACCTGCGTAAGGAAAGACTCTTTTTATACTTTCTGCACCTATGCTTTGAAGAAAAAGTTCTATTTCTGTCTTTTTGCTTTTCAATCGTCCAGATTGTGTATCAAAAAAGAAATTATCTTCTTGCTCATTTGAAAATTTTACACGTATTATCCCTTTTTCTATTTCATTTCCACTACTTGTATTTAATAATATTTCTGATAAGTTTGATTGATTTGTAGATGGAAGTTGAAAAATCACTTCTTCAGTATTACATCCTTGTATAAGGAAAATGACTAATAAAAAGACGACTTTTATTATCGTTCTCATGTATAAAAATGACCTATATTAATAAAATAAAACAAATTGATTGCTGATTTTGCAGGTTTTAAATTTGTAATGGTTTCCTGTTTGTTTTAGCTTAACTTTTACAGTAGATATTACTTATTTAACCATAAAACAACTTGTCAACAAAGATACTAAAATATACTAATTTATGAAGTAAAAAACAGAAAATCACATTGTATTAAGCAACAAATATCCCATTGATATTTAATGTTATTTTACAAATATGTTAGAATCAATAATTATATTGAAGATTTTATATTACATTATATGATGGATTAAGTAAATATTACGGAATCATTAAGTGTTGTTCATGCTAAAATCAATTATTTTTGAAGTTTAGACCTCAAATATAATTTTAAAGTACTATTTTTGAATAAATATTTAGAATTTATGCCAGACAGCATTGTAATTATACCAACATATAACGAGAAAGAAAATATCGAAAATATTATTCGTGCAGTTTTCGGATTGAACAAGTACTTTGATATTTTGGTTATAGATGATGGTTCTCCCGATGGGACAGCTTCGATTGTTTATAGTTTGATGAACGAGTTTCCGAACAGGCTTTTTATAGAAGAACGTAAGGGTAAACAAGGGCTGGGTACAGCTTATATTCATGGTTTTAAATGGGCATTAAGCAGAAATTATGAATATATATTTGAGATGGATGCCGATTTTTCTCATGATCCCAATGATTTGCCTCGATTGTATAATGCTTGTGCTCTTGAAGGATATGATATGGCAATCGGTTCTCGTTATTCTACGGGTGTGAATGTTGTGAATTGGCCGATGGGACGGGTGTTAATGTCATATTTTGCATCAAAATATGTTAAGATGATTACCAGGTTGAAGGTTCATGACACAACTGCCGGTTTTGTTTGTTACAAACGTAAAGTACTTGAAGCTATTGATTTGGACAATATTAAATTCAAGGGTTATGCATTTCAAATAGAAATGAAATACAGTGCTTTTGTTTTAGGTTTTAAAATTAAAGAGGTATCTGTAATTTTTGTAAATCGAAGATTGGGCGTATCAAAGATGAATACAAGTATTTTTGGAGAAGCATTTTTTGGAGTAATTAACTTAAGATGGAGAAAGATATTTGGTAAAATTAAGCCAAAACAGCATTAACAACATGATACTGATACATAAAGCTATAATTATAAACGATGGAAAAAGGTTTGTAGGATCTGTCCTTATTGAACACGAACGTATTTCTCGAATATTTATAGATGATGTTCCTGAACAGATTTTTAATCATTCAGAAGTGTTTGATGCACAAGGATTATATCTGATTCCAGGTGTGATTGATGATCAGGTTCATTTTCGTGATCCAGGATTGACATATAAAGGAGATATTACAAGCGAAAGTAGAGCAGCTGTTGCTGGAGGAGTAACATCTTATATGGATATGCCCAATACAAATCCTCAAACAATTACCATTGAGGCACTTGAACAGAAATTTGAAAGTGCTGTAGATCGTTCAGTCGCCAATTATTCTTTTTATATGGGTGGAACCAATGATAATATTGCGGAACTCAAAAAGATAGATACCAAAAAGGTATGTGGAATTAAGGTCTTTATGGGCGCATCCACTGGGAATATGTTAGTCGATAATACAAAATCACTTCAACAGATTTTTGCAGAAGTAGATACATTGATAGCAACACATTGTGAAAAAGAGGAGATCATTCAAAATAATATTAAAGAGTATAAACTCAAGTTTGGAGAAGAAATTCCAGTAAAATATCATCCTTTGATTCGTTCTGCTGAAGCGTGTTATGCATCATCAGTACAGGCAGTGGAACTTGCCGATAAATATGGATCAAGATTGCATGTACTTCATCTTTCTACTGCGCACGAAATGAGTTTGTTCAGTAATTCCGCAATAGAAGATAAAAAAATAACCTCAGAAGTATGTGTTCATCATCTTTGGTTTACTGATGATGATTATAGTCGAAAAGGGGCATTAATAAAATGGAATCCGGCTATTAAGACCAAAACTGATAGAGAAGCATTACGTGCAGCTTTATTAAATGGGAAACTTGATGTTGTTGCTACTGATCACGCCCCTCATTTGTTGAGTGAAAAAGAAGGAGGTTGTTTGAAAGCAGCTTCAGGTGGACCACTTGTTCAACACTCGCTTCAGATTATGCTCGAGTTATGTAAACAAGGTTTATTTACTGTAGAGTTTGTTGTGGAGAAAATGTGTCATGCAGCTGCCAAACTATTTAAAGTAAAAGATAGGGGATACATTCGTGAAGGTTTTTTTGCAGATTTAGTATTAGTAGATCCGAATAAAGATTATACAGTTTCAAAAGATAATATTCTTTATAAATGTGGTTGGTCGCCTTTTGAAAGTGAGACATTCTCACATTCCATTGTCTCCACTTTTGTAAATGGAGAGTTGGTATTTGATGGAAAAGCAGTATCTGAAAAGAATATAGGACAGGCACTTGAGTTTAACAGATAGTGTTTACTGTAATATTTTGTTTTTATTGGCGCTTATTGTATCGACTTTGATGCAAATATTTTGTACTTTTGTATTAAATACAAAATAAATTTATCTGTGAGGTTTTTATTTACAGTACAAGGAGAAGGAAGAGGGCACTTCACTCAAGCGCTCTCGTTAGCCTATTTATTGCGGAAACATGGTCACGAAGTTTCAGCAGTATTAGTCGGAAAAAGTGATTCCAGGGAGATTCCTAAGTTCTTTTTGGAAAAGATAGGAGCTCCTGTTTTTGTTTTTAACAGTCCAAATTTCACCACATTATACAAGAATAAGCGTCCAAACATATTTGCTACAGTATTGGACAATGCTGTTCATTCTATGTATTTCAGAAAAAGTATCCAGTTTGTTAAAGATAAAATATTAGAATACAAACCAGATGCTGTGATCAATTTTTATGAGCTGATAACCGGTATGGCTTTTGCTTATTATAAATTTGATGATAAACAAGGAATAAAGTTTATATGTGTTGGACATCATTATGTTTTATTAAATCCTAATTATAAGACTTCTACTGAGCAAGATGTAAAATATTATTTCTTGCGGATGTTATCAAAAGCAACATGTCAGAGAGCCACTAAATTGCTTGCCTTATCTTTTCGTGATATGCCGGGAAGTAAAGAAAAGCGTATTGTTGTAGTTCCACCGCTATTGCGAAGAGAGGTTTTTGAAGTTGAGCCAACCCAAGGTAATTATATTCATGGCTATATGCTTAACACAGGATATTATGATGAAGTAATGGATTGGCATATGAAACATCCTGAAATTCCACTTCGTTTTTTCTGGGATAAAAAAGGTGCAGATGATGTAACTGTTATAGATGATAATTTGATATTATACCGATTGAATGATACATTATTTTTGAAAAGTATGGCAGGGAGTATGGCTTATTCAACCACTTCGGGATTCGAATCGGTATGTGAAGCATTATATTATCAAAAACCAATATTAATGATTCCCGTTCATGTAGAACAGGAATTTAATGCTTACGATGCAGGTTTGTCGGGTGCCGGTATTAGTAGTAATAACTTTGAATTGAGTAAGCTGATTGATTTTATTCCTAATTATCAACCAGATAAGCATTTTCGTGACTGGGTTCATCAGGCAGAAGATTTATTTATCAAAGAAATTTGCGAAGATTAATCATTCAATTTTTGCATTGTTGTATAAACTTTTAGGGAAGTTCTATTGAAGTTTTTAAGTATCCCATTCTGTTATTGGTTGAAGTGTTGAAATGTTAAGTTAAAAACACCAGTATAATCATAGATTGGCATTTTAACTGTCAAAAAGAGAAATACAATTAGGATACGAAGATAATCCATATATAATAAACAAGTATTCACTATTATATCAAAAACCGAACAAGGTAGGATTCGAGTATAATTTACAGATCATAAACAAGATCTAAAAATAAAAAGTCCCTTAAAAAGGGACTTTTGTATTGTTGTAATGTTGTGAAGTTCGAATATGCAATAATCAATTAAATGATTATTCTGTTACATATACTTCGTCTGGATTTAGATCATTAGCGCGTTTAGCTTCATCTTTTCTTTTATCCAACTTTGTTTTGTAAGTTATCAACAGTTCATTAAGCTCATTAACCAGTGGCTCATAATCCAATTTACTGAAATAATAATTATTCTGATACATCTCTATATATCCGAATAATCCTCGTATGTCCATGTCCGCTTTAAAGCGTATTTCTCTATAGTTTAATCCCTCTTCGGATTTATGTCCTGTAGAGAGGAATTTCTTATAATGATAATCAAAATATGTGTTTACAGATTTCAACTCATTTACTAATGCGTCGAGGCTAAGAGCATTAATTGCTTCAGAGATTTCTTTAGATGAACCAGCATCTTCGAGAAGTTCTTCAGTTCTTTTAGTCTGATCATTGTAAGCTGCCGAGGACATATTCTCGAATTGATGTCTATTTAACCAATCGATAATTACCTGTCCGTTTTTGACCATCTCCGTCAAGTTTGTTTTGGTCCATAAAGTTGCTATTTTGAAAAGAGAAATCGTTAAATTATCCCGTCTGTTATCCAGATCAACGAATTTCTTTGTAAAGCCATCTTCGACCATTTTCAATTTATTGACATCTGCGGCATGTCGTTTAACTTTTTCGACAGCTTTTGTCAGATGCAATTCTTCCGGATTATGCTTTTCAGTAACAGCGATAATGAGTTTGAATAATTCCACATATTCATTGGGCCATAACTCTTGGTAGTTAAATTGAATAATCTTTTTCATATTAGATATTGTTTATCCTTTAAACATTTAAATTGAAAAAATGTTTAATAAAAAACAGACAACTCTTAAAGAATTATTTTTTTTACCTAAATGATTAGGCCTCATTCAATTATCCCACACTTCCTTCCAGGCTAATTTGCAGAAGTTTTTGTGCTTCAACAGCAAACTCCATAGGAAGTTTATTTACAACTTCTTTAACGTAACCATTCACAATTAATCCAATTGCTTCTTCCTCGTTTAATCCCCTTTGATTACAATAAAAGATTTGGTCCTCGCTAATTTTTGAAGTTGTTGCTTCATGTTCCAGTATTGCTGTATTGTTTTGAATATCCGTGTAAGGGAAAGTATGTGAACCGCAATGATCTGTTAGTAACAAACTATCGCATTGAGAATGGTTGCGTGCATTTTCTGCTCTTTTGGATATTTTCACCAATCCACGATAACTATTTTGGCTGCTGCCCCCTGAAATACCTTTAGAAACGATTGTACTCTTTGTGTTTTTCCCCAGGTGTATCATTTTTGTACCAGTATCAGCTTGTTGAAAATTATTTGTCACAGCAACCGAATAAAATTCTCCAACAGAATTATCGCCAGCCAGTATGCAAGACGGATATTTCCATGTAATTGCCGATCCTGTTTCGACTTGCGTCCAGGAAATTTTTGAGTTATTTCCTTTGCAGATGCCACGTTTAGTAACAAAGTTATATATGCCACCTTTTCCTTTAGCATCTCCAGGGTACCAGTTTTGTACAGTAGAGTATTTTACTTCAGCATTATCCAGAGCAACGATTTCCACAATTGCCGCATGCAATTGATTTTCGTCTCTCATTGGAGCAGTGCAACCTTCAAGATAGCTAACATACGAATCTTCGTCCGCAACAATTAGTGTCCGTTCAAATTGTCCTGTATTTGCCGTGTTTATACGGAAATAAGTCGATAATTCCATTGGGCATCTAACACCTTTTGGGATATAAACGAAAGATCCATCGCTAAAAACAGCAGAATTGAGCGTCGCAAAAAAGTTATCCTTATATGGAACAACGCTACCAAGGTATTTCTTCACCAAATCCGGGTGATGTTGAACAGCCTCACTAAAAGAGCTGAAAATAATACCTTTTTCGGCGAGCACTTCTTTGAAAGTTGTTTTAACAGAAACACTGTCCATAACTGCATCCACAGCAACACCCGTCAACTGTTTTTGTTCCTCCAGAGGAATTCCCAGTCGGTCGAACGTTTTCAATAACTCAGGATCAACTTCGTCCAGACTTTCCAGATTCTTCTTTTTTGTCGGGTCCGCATAATATATTATATCTTGATAATTAATTTCAGGAATGTTAAGATGCGCCCAGTTCGGCATTTTCATTGTAAGCCAGTGTCTATATGATTTTAATCTAAATTCAAGTAGCCACTCCGGTTCATTTTTCTTTGAAGAAATCAGTCGAATCACATCTTCGTTGAGTCCCTTTTCTATTACTTCTGTATGTACATCAGTAGTAAAACCATATTTATAATCGCTATTAGCTAGTTCGTGTAGGATTTCATCCTGTTTTTGTTCTTGTTCTTGCATAACCTATATGTTGAGTATTTTGCATACTCTGATTGTATTTAGTCTTATAAACAACAAATATATTATTTTGTTGTAGCAAAAGTAATGGTTTTTTCTGAATACCCCATAATACATATTGTTAACATGACAAAAATGAACATTATTTGATATATAATGTTTATGTTGATGTAACAATTATAAATTAAACAAATATGAAAAGAACTATATTATTACTATTAGTTATTGCGGGATTTAGTCTTGGTTTATCAGCTCAATCAACCTATAAGACAGACCCTTATCATTCATCTGTAAACTTCAAGATAAAACATTTGGCTATCTCTTTTGTCAAAGGGAAGTTTGATAAGTTTGAAGGTACTTTAACAGGTAATCCGTCAGATCCAACGACAGCCAAAGTGTCATTTACAGTTGAAACCCCCAGTATAAATACAGGTGTAGAGGCGCGTGACAATCATTTGCGCAGTGCTGATTTCTTTGAAGTAGAGAAATATCCAACCATGTCTTTTAAGAGTACAAGTGTAGAAATGATTGATGATAAACATTTTAAATTAAATGGAGTGTTAACAATCAAAGACGTTTCAAAACCGACTACTTTTATGGTTACTTATGGCGGATTGGTTAAGGGCGAAGACGGCACAAATACTGTAGGATTTGTAGCCGAAAACACTATTAACCGTCTTGACTATAATGTTTCTTATGATGCTACATCTGGTATGATTGGCAAAAAGGTTGACATCACTTTATATCTCGAATTCAAAGGGCAATAATTTGTAAATGAAGAATGTCAAACGATAAAATAATGTTGATAATTCAAATTGAAATTTAT